>Ga0325400_1002042_pt1 | contig 17311 bp, 9 predicted proteins | sample PopdelMetagenome_2_FD_205662 | JGI IMG/M metagenome (GOLD analysis project Ga0325400, IMG submission 205662) | Populus deltoides microbial communities from Bellville, Georgia, United States - Xylem-PdKOR-R1 | ecosystem: Host-associated > Plants > Phyllosphere > Stem > Wood/Secondary xylem... | reverse complement strand
TGCCAGTAAATAAAGCCATGTTTTTCTGCTGAAGTCATCTATGAATGTCAGAATATACCTCTTGTTGCTCACGGTAGTTGGAGTGATTGGTCCACAGAGATCCGAGTGGATAAGCTGCAACTTTTCTGATGCTCTCCAGTTAGCTTTCTTTGGTATCTCTTCTCTGTGTTGCTTCCCTTTGTTGCATACTTCACACACTTTGCTTACTTCTGTGATTTTAGGCATCCCTTCCACCATTTGCTTGAAGTGCAAGCTTCAGAGTCCTTTCTGATGTAGGTGACCAAATCGTCTATGCCAAAACCCTATGAGATCCTTTTGTGTTACTTGCAGACATGCATCATTGTGTTGTTCAGTAAGCATGACAAACATTCGGTTTGTAGTCATATATGTGTGTACAATCAGTCCCTTTGTGGGATGAAGGATCTTGCAGGCTCCTCTTTGCATTATCACTGTCAGATCTTTCTCCTGCAGCTGCCCAACACTTAACAAATTGTTTATTAAGTCTGGCACATCATATACATCACTTATGATTTGTGTTCTTCCTTGAACTCTCAGTTTAATGTTCCCAAGACCCATAACCTGCATCCGAGCATTGTTTCCCAACTTCACAGTGTGTGAGAACTCCTCATTCAATGTAACAAACCACCTTTTGTTACCTGTCATGTGGTTGGAACATCCTGAATCGATGAACCAAACATCTTCTCTGTTTGATCCCCTCATTTCAACGTGAGCCATGAGTAAAAGTTCTTCTTCATCATCCAGCTCAACATAATGTGCGTTTCTTTCCCAGGTAGGGCATTCATACTGAAAATGCCCTGGCCTATGACATTTGAAGCATTTCATTGTGCCTCTGCCAAACACCTGCCTTCCTCTCCCTCTGTTTGAACCTCTAAAGCTGATACCTCCTCTTCCTCTATTAGTGTTTATTCTGCCTTCTCCAATTGAAGTATGCAACACCTGCTCCTCGTTTTTATCTTTTTCCAGCCTTTTGAATTTGGCTTCGTGAACTACAAGAGAACTTTGTAATTCATCAACTGTCATGGAGCTCACATCCTTGGATTCTTCTATCGAGACCACCACATAAGCAAACCTCTCTGTCAAGGTTCTGAGCACTTTTTCGACCACCTTTGTGTCTGACATAATCTCCCTGTTACTCTTCATTTGGTTGGCAACTGATGTAACTCTAGCAAAGTACTCTGTAATTGACTCACTTTGCTTTATTTGCAGAATCTCAAAGTCTTTTCTTAGTGTGTTGAGAAGAGATTTCTTCACCTTTGCAATCCCTCCAAACTTGCTCTTCAATGAATCCCACACAATCTTTGATGTGCGCTTGTCTAAGTTCTGCTCAAATGTAACTCTATCTATTGCTTGATATAGATAGTGTTTCACTTGATGATCTTTCATCTTGGCATCATCATGTTGTGTCTGCTGCGTATTAGTAAGTGCAGTTCCAATGATTGGCTCCTGAACACCAATCTCCACAAGACTCTATAGCCCTTTTGCTCTCAGCAAGTTTTCCATCAATTCACTCCAATGATCATAATGTTGACCATCAAAATGAGGAATCTTCGTTAAACTCTTATCCTCACTCATTTTCTTTCTTCTTTTTATCGAGCTGCACTTTTGTTGTGTTTGAATCTATAGAGGTTCTGATACCACTGTTAGAAATAACACTCTTATGAAGCTCACAGGATTGATGGAAATTGCATAATCTTATTTGATAAACGAGTGCTGCTTAAATACAGCTTTTTACAAACAGAAATGAGAAAAACTAGCTACTGCAGATGTTATTTTACGTGGATCAAATCACTAGTATTATGGCTTGAGAAGAGGTTCTCTTTGATTGCCATAATCCCAGAAAAATAGCCACAATCCCAGAATGATAGGAATAGGATTTTATTTCTGCAGACTTCTTCAAACTGAACCTTCCTAATAGTATTGTCGTTAGTTCCTGCCTAAAAAGAGAAAGAAATGAAAGCATAAGGAGCTGGTTGTGAAGCTTGAACATTCCAATGGAAGCATGCTAAATGTTTATGCATGGAAGCAAATGGAGTGGGAAAAAAAAAGGTTTGAACAGGTGATATGCACAAACGCAGAAACGACGACTGAAAATAACATGGTAGTATGTTAATGAGTGAATGGCTCTAATCCTCCAAACCATCACTTGCGATCTCTAGATAGGCTGCATTTCTTGTTAAAAAGATCAGAAGAAAAAGATAAAACATGTGAGAGGGGACCTAGGTCTGCAATTTGTAAACCTGTCTATTATGTCTTGTCATATACATGACATAAACAAGAGGGTTTCGAAGCAAGGAAGACAAAATAAAGGGGCATATAGAACATTTATTAAGCAAATTATATGGACTATTATGAGAATTATATAAGCCAGTAACAACCAAGAGATCACATGAACCAATAAAAAGAACTAAATAAGCAAGCAATAAAAGCAGAGTCTAACAACAGGAAATTCTTAAAAACAAAAGGTGGGAATCCCACTAATTATCATGGTAAAGAGAATTGAGCGGAAGCGAGTTCACCAGCTAAGCTTGCTTATATAAATCACAACCTGCTTCTGTTGTATAAGACATGATCAAACTAAATTGATCATTATTGATTGAGTTTAACCAAAAGCCTTTGGTATCTGTCTTGTTGAAACAATGTACAGGAAAAGTGATTTATTTATGAAAAGTAATGCAGTTAAATTCCTAATTTGTTCTCTTTGAAATTAGGAACTACTTTGACGGTGTTATTTCTACAAAGAAAAGACAATAATATTGCACAACATCGTGCTAATAAGCAAATACGCACTTCAAGTAAGACAACTTCTTTGGTTTATAGACTCCAGTTAACTTAAGATCAAATTGCTACACTAATGAAAATAGCATTGAACTTTCCTCTCTACATGTAAAAAGCATCCCAAAGGACCAAAGTGCCTAGTTGGAAGACTTTAAGGCAAGAGATGACCAAATTTGGTGTAAGAAAATATAAAGTCATTCCTGTTGTACTTCGGCTATGGATATCATTTGGAACCTGAGCAGTTGAAAGGTTTTAAGATTTCTGTTTGGAACATGGCTTGGGTTCTCTTTAGATATCAGCTAAACTATTGATCAAATCTTCCCTCGGAAACCCTATACTAATTTTCCCCTACCCCATCAATGTATTGGACAATATTAAGAGACTCACAAACGGGCACTCTATTGTGAATAAGAACACGAATCATCTTTTAGAACTGGGTTCATTTCAAGAAGCAGGGGACTCTTGTCTATCAAGTTTTTTTTTCATGGACTCGTATTTGATCCCCTTCTCTGCCAATGTGAGCTTCACTCGTTTTGCCCGTGAAATTGACCAAAACTTGCCAGAACAAACAACAATCCCACAAAAACTGTTAATCACATGATGAATTTGCTAACACACACAGACAAGAACTAACAGTAAAGTAGATATGGTCAATAATGATGGGAGAACATGAAGGAAAAGAGAAAATAGGTTGATAAAAAACACAGATGTGTGCAATCTATGATGATGAATGCAAATACACAACATCACTAGAGAAATCAACACACTAAGCATGAAGCACCACATGAAGTTCTCAAGGGTGAAATAAATCCATGCCTAAGCAAGGGGAAATTTGAAAAAAAGGATAAAGAAAACTCATCTTGTTGGATTCTCTTTTTTTTTTCCACAAGTGATGTTGCTGCTATTTTTCCCTACAACTGCTGCTACTGGTCTCTATGCTCTTCTGATGCTAGGTTGGTTGATTCTGTTGGCTGTCAGTGCTGTTGAGGTTGTCATCATTGTCGATTTCAGGTAAGTTTAAAGGTCCCAGTAATACATGTGAATCGTCATTTTATCAGAACTTTTTCAATGACTACTTTTAATTATAGATAGTCCTTCTTAAAAGGAACCATATCAGATCACTAAAACCAAAAAAATTATAAAGAGAAGATTTGTTACCTGATCAACGTCTCTTATGTGTTAGAGAACAATAACTAAAATGCTGCGAGTACTGACAGATAGCTGCGGCCTTTGCTAGCGCCTCCAATGGAAGTAGCACATATTCTGAGGCTAAATGAAGTCTTGTTGAAAAAAGGAATTCATATAGCATCAATATACAAATTCAAAGGGATATTAGCTTCGTTCCATAATTAACCTAAAGCTTTCCTTTATCAAGAGCAACCTTCAATGATTTGTTCTATAATTCAGCCTCTATAACCAATTAAAAATCAATATTAATGTGGCCTAAAAGAAATATTTAGTAGATAACGGCAAAAGGCAAGCTCCCATTACTAAATCAAAGGAAAAACAAAGGCATGCAATCCGAGTGAGCAAACATTTGCAGGAAAAAACGAATGCAATCAAGGCAAATAGATAGGTTAGCAAGGGCTATCAAAATAATGGAAAATGCAATGATGAAAGCATACAAAAAGCAAAGACACCTCAACAGAAGAATCAATTTTGTGAGGCGTTTTCAAAAAAGGGGAAGAACGAGGCAACCAAATTCAAACTTGTAGCTTATGGCATTTTCATTTGGACTCATACCTAAGCTTGGTTTTTTTAAGTCTATCAACTTTCTTAATTTAATGTCTACTCGTACACTGAAAAAAAAAATATCTCTTCAAGAATAGACCTCCCTGCTATTTTTTCTTTTTGGTTGAACCAATTGACCTGTGTGAATATAGAAGAAGAAGAAGGAAAAAAAAAAAAGGTAAAAGAAGCAAGTTACTGATTTTTACAGTCACTTCAATAAGGAAAGGTTCCATAGCTTTCCATGTGATCTCTTTATTTCTTACTTTTAACTTAAAATAATGTTAAGAAACTATGATAACAGCTTGTTGGCTTGGTTGATCAAGCTCATGTAATTACATTTCAATGGAGAGAATTATAATCAATCAGTTAATGCACATATTCAAACACATAAAAGATGACGGGATAAATTATAATATAAAAATCTTTACTTACTTGGCCATTTTATTGGGATCAACAGTAGAAGCCAACTTTGGAAGCTCAACATCCATGTTATCTTCATCTTTCTCCTCCTCATCTTCTTTATTCTTTCCCTTACTTCTTGCAGAGCCTAACATGGGTCTCAAAGTAGATGGATTATCAGAGGGATGGATAAAACTGTTGCCTCCTCCACTAAGCTCATCATCATTTGAGCAGCAATGATACTCTAGGAACCAACAGGAGTAGCAACAACATTAGAAGTTTGAGTGTCATAATCATCTCGGGCAATCAGGGATTCTGGTGGTGATTCTTCTTATTCCACTCAAATGGATCCTTCGATTGCTTTTTTATCCTATTAGTACATTCAATAATGTAAGCCCTGAGCATTTTGTCGAGCACCTTGAGTGCAGAAAAAAGGTAATTGAAAAGGAACATCGAAGAACTAAGATCTCAGCTGATATACCTTTTTTTCTTTTCTATCCGACATCCTCTGCTCCATTGCAGAAGAATCACGTCTTTTATATAAAAAATATTTTTTTTTGAAATGTTTTTTAAAAAAGTCAAATAATTAAAAAAATTCAAAAATATTTTAGTACAGGAAACTTGGAGATGGCAAAAAATGAGTTGAAGGACTTTGTCGTATAAATTAAAAGTTAAAGGATCAAATTAGATCAAACAAAAAAAGTTAAGAACTTAATTACTGCAATGAAGGGCCTAATTAAAAAAAATAATGAGAGCTTGGATCAAATTAAAGAAAAATTATTAATATTTTGAACAAGTTACCATAAATTTGTGATGTTCGCTGGAATGATTACGAAAAACTGATCTCCAACATGAATATTTGTTTGGAATTACTTTAAAAAAAAATTTATTTAAAAACATATTAGATTGAATTTTTTTTTATTTTTTTAAAATTATTTTTTCTATTAGCACATTAAGAACATAATTTTTTTTTATTTAAATAAAAAAACACACATTCATTAAAAAAAAAAAACAAAATTTTTGAGAACTTCCCGCTGTTACGGTTTAGTTGAAATATTAACAATGGATACATTTTTCTTTAGCGTTGTTAAGGCATGATAGTAGATTCTGCAGTGCTAACTGCTTGGACATTTGCAGTGCTATCGAAGATTCACAATACCAAATCACTTGGCGGTTGGTGCGCGCCACAAGCAGACATGATAGGTGTAAATGAACTCTAGACATATGTAAGGATACCAAATCTTCAGCTTTGACACTGCTATTTTCTTTTACTGAGATACTTCAGCTTACAAATCTGGTTACTTTGTGTACGCAACGGAAATTCATTTGTCAAAACGATGGCAACTCTCATTCTACACGGCAGAGAGTTTTACAGCGCCATTGTTTAAAGTTTCGAGTTATTCTATTAACTTCTCGACAAGTCAGAGGGATAGTTACTATCCCAAGGGAAATGACTATACAGATTATGGGGTTGCTATTCACCAGCTGCTCATGACACCCTTTGAACAGCACAGAATAATGGCGAGATAACATAAGGAATTGAGCAAAGCCAGCTGAATTGAAGGGAGCTCCTGCCAGCCAGCCAGCCAGTAATTACAGACGTTGAAGGTTGGGATTTGCGCATATCCTCCTCCAGCTGCTAGCAGGCATTAATTATGCTATACACGGCACCTAGCAACCCCCCCCCTGCACATACTTTCTCGGACAACATGATACTTTCAATACACAACTTCTTTTATGTCCGTCATGCCTCCAACAGTTTCTAGGTGGATTTTTTCTTGTATTGATTCTGTACAAGGCTCAGAAGGAAATCCGTAAATATATGCTCATACTCTGGCATTTTCCCGTAACCTGCCATGCCATGTTTCCATGTTAAGACATAAAATGAAAGGAATCGTTGAGCAAGTTTTCAAGATATAAGCTATTCTCAAATAGGCCTCAAAGCAGAAACAAGGTGAATTTAAGACACAGGAAAATGTTAAAGACGATTCAAAGAAAGGTTGGAAAACAAATTTTGATGGAAACATCACAAAAAATAAAAGAAAATGTGGACTTGCCTGGGAAGTAGTTAATGTCAATGACATAGAATCGATCTCTGGTCCCATGCTCTCGGATAATATCAAGATTGAACAACCGGAGACCCTACATGTATTTAACAATAAAAAAACATGCAGGAGATAATGATATTTATACTGATGAAGAATAGAGAAAATATGAAGTTACCAGTCGACGACAAAGTTCCCTTGCAAGTTTCTCAAGCAATGGTCGTGGAGGAAGCTCTGCAGGAGGAGAAGAATATATTAGAGGAACTTGCCAGAATATTACGCTCAAGGCCTCATTGCAGGTTCTCAAGTGCTGAACAGAGTTCAACGGCACAATTGAAGTGTAGAGCAAATCCATCGTTTGCAGAATAAAAATTAAAAGAGAAGAAACAGTGGCATTCAACTCTTGCACTAGCTTTGGACCCAGGAATTATCAGCATGAGGTACCAAAGAAACAGAATTTCTCGGGGGAAAAGGAGTTTTAATGATCATTGCATCAAAACCACCCAGTAGCATGATTTGTTTGGTCTCAGAATCAACAACAAATTGCAAATCTCTGCTTGTAACTAGTGGTGAATGCCTCAAAAGCTGGTAAGAAAAATTAACAAAAAGTAGTCATGGGTATGACAACTCACCAGCAACACCAGGGTCCAAATCAGCATTGTCTGCAGAAGCGGCAGCACAAGAAACACGTGGAAAACGGAACACACCAGCAATGTTCGAAAGCTCTCGTTTACAGACATCAGGTAATGAGAAACGCCTTACCACCTTAATGGTCTCCCCAACAATATAAACTTTAAACATAACACCCCCTAAAACAATGAAAGGAATAGCATTTGCTATGTAAGCTGGTGCCTGAGATGATCATGAACTAACATAAAAATCTATATGAATACAACTATATACCATGGTTGACAAACTCCTGAAGAACAAGTGGAGGTTCAAGTTTCTTAAGTGATTGTTGATCATAGGCAAGTGATAGTTCATGTGATTTTGCACTTCCGTCTGCAACCAGTGGCTTTGCAACTGAAACAGATATGAGTGTACAAACTCAAGATGGATAACTTAAAAACAGAAAACAAAATAAATCAACCTCTCATGATAAAGAAATCAATACAATCCAATTGACAATCCAAAGCATCACTACTTGTATTCTACTCTGAAGAAGTTTCCAGCTAAATTGATGCATTGCATCCAGCCAAGATACTGACTCAAGTACACTATGAAATTGAATGCAGAAGAAAGAACGCACCGATGGGTAACATCAGCCCAGCTTTTGCAACTGCACCAGGGATAGATGAAGCATCCTTTTTAATAACTATTTGTTTAGGGATACCTACTTTCCCTGCACCATTAAGGGTAAATGATCAATTTCAATCAGCTTTGGGCACTATACTAGTCATCTGTCAACCTCACATCAAGAACTGTAAGGGTTGCCATTTGAATGTGAAGCTAAAGATATTGTTTTCCATCCAAACATCCATGAAATAGTATGAGAAATTACCATACGAGTTGGACAAATTCATATCAGCGACACACTGGAGCATAGACTGCCGATTATGTAAATGTTGTATAGCATCAGGAGGATCAAGGACAGTGACTTCTGGATGTGTCCGTCTGTAATCCTGGAATTACAGGAAATAAATTGGAGATAAGGATCACATGTACATTAAATAAATTTCACTGTAGAAGCATGAAGATATAGAAAAACCATAAAGATCCAGAATCACAATATTAGTTATTAAGGATTACATGTTAAGGCGGCAGAAGATTAATGAAATCACAATGTCCACAAATAACATGATCCAGGCCACAACACAATTGAGCAGATTTTGCAATCTAATTCTCACATAGAACCTACAACATCTAAAATATGCTGCATCAATATTAAGATCTCTAGTCCGGGCCAGCACGCAATGCCTTACAAAATGAAAAGTTACAAGTTAACGAATGTTGCTCACTAAAGAATATTTGAATCTTGTAGTTCTAACAACTGTAACTTCACCAAAGAATTCTTCAATTCAATTTTGAATATTCACTTCTTTTTTTTCAATGTGAAACATAGATAAGGTAAAACAACAGAAGTGATCAGATTGCAATTACAATCAATGTCAGAAACATTGATCACAGATGAGAAACAACTTATGAACATCTAAATAAAATACCAAACCTACCTTGGCTGGCATAGAACAACTGCTCAAACAATTGCAGAGCACACATTAACTAATGAGGGGGGAGATAGGATGAAGGAAGCAAAGTAATCAACTATTGAATCTGAAAGAATGTTGGTAAACATTTTGGAACTTGTGTTTGTCATTGTCACATGCTTTACTCTTTCAACTCATGCATATTATGAAAGGCACAGCAGATCACAAACCTATGTAGCCTTTAGAGAGTAAAAATCCTAACAGGAAAATGAAGACATATCCTAATGCTTTCCAAGCCCAAGAAATCATTGATTTTAGAACATAAGAATTTCAACCTAGCTGATGTCAGAAACCAGTAGCTAATTTCCTGCCACTCTTAGCCAGGGACTGCATCACCAAATTAGAAACGAAAATAGTTCATACCCCTGCAAATCAGGGATGGAGAGTAATGAAGACCAAGAAGCAGGTACAATTTTTTTTTTTTTTTAAAAAAAACCTAAGTTTGGGCATGCCTCCTTCCTTACATGTAAGCTAAAAAAATCCGGTTAAAAAATTGCCATCCATCTCACTTTCAGCTGATAAAAGGGGTTAAACAGTACAAAAAATGTTTTGCAAATGATGCTTGGAAAACCCGAAAGAATCAGTTATATGGACATGGAAGCAGAGAATCCTCTCTTGTTGGCCCTGACCTCAACAATCATGTCATGTGGTTCATAATGGGGGAATGTGCAAGCACTCTGCAAATTACATCAGATATGAATGAGAATTTAAGCATTTTTAAAGCCAGTGATTCTTGATTGTCTGCGATGAAGAACATATCATATGGCATCTAAGATTCAAGTCACCAATCAAGTATGCTTTCACCCTTTCTAGACTATTCAGAAGTAATTCAGGAAAAAATAGAATTAATGATGTCAAAATAGGACCAACCTCAAGAATCTGTCGCCACTCCTTTCCAGTTAGCTGCATTATAAATTGGAAAAAAATAAAATTAAGAAACTGAAGCAAGTCAGTTAAAACCAGAAAGTACCAAGATGCAGACATTAATACAATTAAGCAAGAAGCACTCAACAAAATACCACTTTGTAATCACTAAAGCTAAGCTCTATAGAAAACCCAGAAGAGTATTTTGTCGGGCAATAGAATATGAACCCAAATAAATTAAAAAAAAAAACCAACCTTGTGCAACACAATGTCAAAAGGACCTTGATCTGAAAGTGGCCTGTTTTGATCAATTGCAACAAACAAAATCCCCTTATTCCTGCACCATCAGGGAACACTAAAATGTAACGATCACTACTGTATCATCATCATCAAATCAAAACTTGCTGAAACCATATTTTATCAACCAGGCACACAAAATCATCTTGAATTATAAAAGACTTAACTTATGGGGTGGTTGTCACGAAGATTCAGTAAGATTTTAATCAATAAAGTAGCATTATACTTGACTTTCTTTACAGCTAAAACGAAAAGGACATTTGCATATATCAGAATATTCCAGATACCAGGCACCAAAACGAATCTGACCCCCTCCCCAAAAAATAAAATAAAAATAAATATAAGTCATGACTGGCTATATTTTTAGCAATCAAGCAAGCAATACTAAAAATCGTAATGTTATTAATTTAATTTTTTAGATCAAATTAGTTACAAAACTGAATTGGTTACCTAGCCAAACCTTCGAGCTTGGGCTTCAAAAAGCTCTTAATTTTCTTGGAGGTGAGAGCATAACCAACAACAGCGAATTTGCTATGAAGAGGAGGAGGAGGAAACGGTGATATCTCCTTTCCTGCCCTTTCATCGTCGTCTTCTTCTTTTTCTCCGTTTTTATACGGTATTATCTGTCCTTGCAACCCCATGTCCCTTAATTCCCAAAACCTTAGAAATCTAAATCCACGGTTTCTTAGCAGTAGAAAATCAGAAATGCCAAAAAAAAAATTGAAATGATGAGTGTTAAGAAAGCAACTATATAGGGCAAGAAAAGAAGAGGAGATCCTCCTTTTTTTTTTTTTTTAATTCCGAAATTACGAGGGAGGGGGAGGGGGGGATCACGAAATCTGTGTGGGAGAGACAGGTGGATCACGTTAGAAGAGGAGGGATGGGGTGGGTCGGGTTTTTATTTATATATTTGGACGTAAGACCGGGATTGGCTTTGGCTTTTTGGCTGCTGTGTGCTTGATCCGGTCCGGTGGAGGCCAAAGTTTTTATTTTATATTTAAAACGGGGTGCTAACTTTAGCCATCCACCCCAAACGACGCCGGGTTAAGTTTTTAATTTATTAATGGTGTTTACTACTTTAAATTTTATCTCAACTAATTTTATTTTTTTTACTGCTATTTTTATCTGATTTTTTTCCTCTTAAATAAAGAAGATGTTATCCCCCTCGACAAAGCAATTGGATTACACACTCACAGGATGCCTTTCCCTTTAAATTACACCCAAGAACCTAGCTCAAAACAAGAAATTTTGTAGGAGTGAAAAATTGGAACCTTTTCCTTTTAATTATAGATAAAATAAAAAAAAGGTTGGACCATAATATTTGTCAAAAAATCTAAAAGGTTGGGGAAACACTATTTTCATTGACATAAAACGCTATTGGAATACAGTTTTTTTTATTATTTTTTTTAATTTTATTATTTAATATTATATTTATTGAGATTTAGATTTGATTATTTATTTCGGATTATTTTTTATGTTATTATTAGGTTGGTGCTAGATTTCTTGGAAAAAAAAACTCAATTTTATTGTTTGCAGAATATTGAAAATGAGGGGACCAAACCTAAAATGAAGAAAAAAAGCAACATTGTTTTTTCAACCTATATATATATATATATATATATTTTTTTTTTGGTCATCAATTATTTTTTCAATGTTATCCTTTAATATTATGTTAATTAAGATTTGTGATTGATAATTTATCTCGATTTACTTTTTATAAGGTTATCTCAATTTTAAAAAGCATCCCAACATTGAATTGATGCTTGATTTCATGAAAAAAAAATCCAATTTTATTGTTTGAAAAAAATTGAAAATGAAGGGATAAATATTAAAACAATGAAAAAATGAGAGCCCTTTTTTAAAAAATAGTGACAACACCTCTTTTTTTAATTTTGTCTTAGGATTCTTTTAATATTCTTTTTGGTCTCTTTAGCTTGGCAATTAAATGGTTTATTTCAAAATTTTATTTTGTTCGTATTTTAAATCCCTGAGTTTCAGATAGGAGAGAGTCGTCAAAAAACGATGAAAAAAAAAGGTCAGTTGGTTTAATTTTGTTGACAAAAATGACCAAACATGGTATCAAAGTGTTTCTCTTAATAAAATGAGTGTCATTGAAGTATTTTTTTGGATTTCATATTGTCTAAAAAAATAAATTGGGTTAAGAGTGTTTTTTCTTTTTCAATTTAATTTTTTATTTTTAAACCAATTTGAGGGTTTTTTAAGTTGGAGAATTAGTTTCTTAAGATTATAAAAGTGCTTTTTGAATATTTTTATGTAAAATAGGTTGAAAATTAGATTTTTTTTTTGGGAGAGGGGGGAAGCACAACACAAATGTATCATTTACTTCTTTTGTTTTTTTTTTAAATAAATTTTCCTCCTATTTAAATATTAACAAAATCAGGCTTAGGTATGCATTTGGCTTCTTTTTTGCCTTTTGCTTTTTTAATTTTATGTTTATTTAATTTGAAATTAAATAACTAAATATATTATATATTTCACTTTATTAATTTCTTAAATTAACTAAAAATATATTTGAGTCATTATTTTTTTAAAATGCCATAACAAATGTTCTTTTCATAGAGGTCATCTTATTTAAAAAAAAAAAAGATTCAATAAGACATAGTTATTATAAATCATTGCATAGTTTGTTTAATCATTTGACAAGTTGTTAAGTCACTTTTCTTCCACATCACCTAATTCCTCTAATTAGGTAACATTTTTACAAGGATGGAGACTTTGAAATAATTAGTATTTTAGTCTATGTCTAACAAGAAAATAATCATTGTTCATATGTTTTTAAGCATGATAATGATAATAAAGTTAATAATATAATAAATTATGACTACATGGTAGAATATTTAGGTTTGAATATTAAATTTACAATTTCAAATTTATATTAGGAATGTTTTTTTAATCATCAAAGTGGTCATATATTTAATACAAATAAGGTTTTAAATGTATAATATTTTATTTTCAATTACCCATGAATTTCAATGCTTAAAAATATCAAGATGATTAAATATTTATGAGTAAATTGAAGTTCAATGTTATAAGATATTTTAGGATCACCCAAAGGTTGATTAATTGTTTGTATGATTAATGAACATAATTATTAGTAATCAAAATATGCTATTAGATTTGTTTACATGTCGAAACATAATAATGCATCAAATTAGTGCATAAATAATTACTAAATCAAGTCAAATTTTATTAGCATTGTTATGGTTATTTTTTTTTACATTGTTTCATCACTCGAATGATATCATATATATATATATAAAATTTGTATGAACATGTGCAATTTCACCTGGGTTTGTTGAATTTGATTTAATACTTCAAGTTGAGAAACCTATTGATTTTAATATTAACACTTGCAGCACTAAGAAAAGTATTTTTATAAAGCTTGAAAAATCTCAAACTATCATTTACAATGCTAGCAGACAAAATTCTCAGCAAAAGTTATATCCATTGCAGACAAAATTCTCAGCATTGGAGAGATTTGTGGCCAATCACCAACCAACAGATAGAGTGTTCAAAACGTGTAATTGGACAAAATTTAAAAAGGAAAAAGAAAAAAGAGGCACAGCTGAAACACTACCAGCTGGGAGTTCTTCTTTTCAAGGTGCTGTGTGTGTTCTTCTTGTTGGATCGGATTACTATACTTTTTTCAGGGCCACTAATCGGATTCAAGAAACAAGAATTGTTGCCTTACGGTATTCTTGATTGTTTTTTACGTGCTCTTCTAACAGGGATTACTTTAATGATTCACTCACTGTAAGAAACAATTAAGAATTTCTTCAACACTCTGTCGGTACGTGGGTCACTGTGCTCGAATCTTTCCAGCGCTGAGGATTTCATCTACAATACTGCTAATTATAACAGTGGATATTTACAATCCTTATTTTTATTTTTTATTAGCGATTCATTAATAAAACCATAATTTTTATTAAAAGTGTATTATTATCCTTGAAATTCTTAGCATTAATCGTGTTAGTTCGATAAAATCTCCCTTTAATTTAGGTTTAATATATTGGCTTGCCAACGCATATTTAACATGCATGATAGTAATATGTCAAACAGGGATGGAAACAAAAATCAATTGGGTTTCATGTGATGGGTTGGAATTGGCTGGGAAAGCAGATACTATTTGAGTAATCACACGAAGAACATGCCAGCTTAAAAGTCCTTTTAAGTAGTGATTAAATTCAGTAAACTTTATAATAAAAAAGATGTGTTTTTTAATCAATTATTGACACAATCTCAATGTACAGGAAATAAATATCTTGCGAGTAAAATGCTGCAGAATCCCTCCTGTCGCCGCGGCTTTTAGTCATTTGGTCATTTGAAACGCCGAACATTTTTCAACTTGATGAAGCTGTATGAAGAATTAGAACATAATATATAGGTTCAAATCAATTAGGTGCTGGTGGTGGGCGTGGATTAGGTTTCAAAGCGATATAGATCGATGGATAAAACGAATAAAAGATCAAGTTGAGCATTTTATAACTCCAGTCCCTAACATCTCCAGACCATTTTTGTCTCTACGTGATTTGAGTAGGGCAGACTTTCGTGTTGCTTGGGGCAGCTCAAACAATAGGATGGCTGTCCATTCAACTTGCTCTTTCAAGCACTCACTTCAAATATTTGAACATCTTATTCTACCATTTAAATTCTCAAGAAATCTAGCAATTCTGGCACTCAACCTAAAACTATTATCATTCTTGCCAAAAATTATCTCTTGCCAACCTATTGTTGGGTTTCCCAAGATTCTTCGAGGCAGAAAAAATAATAATTATAATTATTTAGGGAGTCCCAAGAATCTCATTCAACAATCTAGGATTTTTTTAAATTTGAATAAAGATTACCTAAAGATCCTTTAAGACTGAGTTATCGCAAGTCACAAATAGTTCAAATCTTTTAAAACTCTTTAGGAGAGAAAGATTACCATGTTTTAAAGTGCTAACTAACATGATCAAAGAGTTGATCTTTTATCCCTAGTGCAGGAGTGTCAAAGTAATAAATAATCCGGCAAGACAGGGGGCGAACCACAAGGAGGTGAACTATATAGAATTATAAATAAAAGAAAAAATTTGAAGAGAGCTTTGAGATGTGATAATGATGTAAGGATTTAAACAAAGATAAAACAATTGTCAAGGTTAGAGGATCCACTAATGGTATTTTAAATAAGTATAGTATAAACTCTTTTTATTACTTGACTGGAAACTACACCCAAAGAAGATTCCACTCGGATTATAAATTGTTAACATGATTTCATTAATTATCTTATTTGATTAATGCTAATACTTGTAAATATTATCAGGTATTCATGGTGATAACTTATGTTAACAACAAATCAAGTTCCTTTCATAGCGCAGGTGTCGGTTATACCATACAGTTGGGCTATCAAAGTGCCAAGTATTTGTTGTACCAAGAGTTGTTCAACACGAATCTAGATTAACCATTTAACAAGCAAGGTATTAAGAGTGAGTAAGATAATAAATACAAAACATGTTAGTATCAAACATTAAAGTCCATGTTGAGTTTATACTATACTTATTCTTACACCATTAGTGTAACCTTTTCACCTTGACATAATAAACTTAGCTGAACATTATGAATAAGAAAAACATAGATAAACAAGAAGAGAACATGATTATATAAGTATAATAAAGGAAGTGAAAGGCATAAACAAGAGGTTAATGAAAGCAAAACTTAAGCATTACAAAAATATAAAGAGAGAGAGCAAGAATATGATCTTGATCTGAAAACCAATATGCTTAAATGCATGGCAAATGCCTCCTTTTATGGGCCAAAATTCAGAACTATTGGTTTGATGACTAATTGTTAAGTGGATGGCCACCTCTTGACTTGGTAACCATCCTTATCTTCTTGTCTGCAAAAAACGTCATTGTCAACATCATAATTTGAACAGATAGTCTTCATGAAAATTCTGGGGAATTATCTCAGCTTTCCAACAAAACAAGAATGAGGTCATTTGGACTTCTAAAACTCGAGATATGGGCTGAACACTGAACAGTATCTGGGTTGCAGGACAGATTCCAACTTCTCTGTTGTTGCTACAATTTGAATTGAAAACGGTCCTTTTGAATCTTGGACTCTTCATGAAATTTTTAGGTCTATATCTTAGCTTTATATCCATATAAACCAGACCTAAATTCAAGTTCTATAGCTCCAGTTATGATCCAACAACCGAATGGTGTTACAATTTGAATTCAACCAGCATCTATTTTCTAAACTTAGCCCTCTCTTTATCTTCTTAATTTTAGTGGTTAACTCATTAATCAATCTTTTGATTTATATGATAGGCCTGCATTTAAAATGAACATTTACCATAAATTAAAGGTATTTTATATTATCAGACTTATTATTATAAAACATGCTCTAGTTAATGAGTTATTGATACTTCAAGTGCAAAATGATGATATAAAACCTTTATAAAAATGCACTTTTAAGTACTAATCACACCCCCCAACTAGCTTATTACTAATCCCTAGTAATTAAAGCGTTAAAATAGAAAAATAATTTGTAAGTTCCACAAAGCAAGGCATTCATCATTCAACTTTCATTAATCTATCCAAATAAACAAACTCTCATTAAATTTATATATCTGCTTCATATTGTTGAAACAAGATCTTAATAAACCTTCTTTTTATGTGCTCAATGTATGAAAACATAGATGATGGGGCTTTTATTGAAAAAAAAATATTATGTTCTAATGTTTTTCTAAGGTTAATTTCCTTGGGTTGAGATTATAATTTTTTTCTTTTTTTTTCTTCTTTTTTTTAAATATATATACATATAACTTAAAACACAATGCATCTTTAACCCATGTAACGAGCTTTCAGCTAATGACTCCTAGACCAATTGGTCTTAGGGTATTAGGTGTTGAGACACCCCTACGAGCTTAGTAACTCGGGTTGCAGATACTGATACATAGATAGTGTAATGTTTGAT
>Ga0325400_1002041_pt1 | contig 17316 bp, 9 predicted proteins | sample PopdelMetagenome_2_FD_205662 | JGI IMG/M metagenome (GOLD analysis project Ga0325400, IMG submission 205662) | Populus deltoides microbial communities from Bellville, Georgia, United States - Xylem-PdKOR-R1 | ecosystem: Host-associated > Plants > Phyllosphere > Stem > Wood/Secondary xylem... | reverse complement strand
GAACTGTTATTGTCTTGAACCATTACTGTCTAGACATTAAACTGTTACTGTCCAACTGTTACTGTTTAGACATTGGACTGTTACTGTCCAACCGTTATTGTCTGAACTCTCAAATTTTTAACTATATTCAGAGTTCTAGAACTCCGTTTCAAGCGAGATTGATCTTGTTGGAAAGCTAAGACACGAGGCTACAAATTCTCTGAAGGAAGGAGAACCAAATTCTGCCTCTAAGATAATCAAATTTGTTCATCAACTAATCAGTCCTACTGCCCTACAAAGTCAGTCACGACTTAGTCTCGATTGGTGACCCATAATTGGAGTTCTACAGCTTCAAATTGAGCAAGACCAATTTTCTTGGTTAGCTAACATACAAAACTACAATTTCTATGAAGGAATGTGATCTTAATTCCCTCATCCTCCTACCCAAAATCTCACTGAAAGTCAGGAGACAAGCCTGTCAAGATTCGTCACCCCTTTCCATTCACAAACTACATTTTCTGGGTAAATTATCCACCAAATCACATATCACACATAAATTAACTTAATTTTAACAATTGATACTTTTTCTCCAATTCAAGTTTAAGAACCCTAATCTATAATTCAACATCAAAGCATCCATTCATAATCGAATTTGAAATGAATTATAAGATCATGTTTAGAACACCTCACCCGGTAAGAATTAAAGTTTTGATCTTTAACTAGTTAAAGATTTTCGACTCCCTCCTTCCTTGTTTCTAATGACAGCCGACCGTCCTCCTACTCTTCTTGTTTAAATTTTCTTGTTAATCCCTTGCCCACAAGTGTTTACTCCATCTATAAACCCTTAATCTTGGATGGGTTCTTGAAATTTTGGTGTTTCTCTCTTGATTTTGCAAGAATGGATACAAAAACTCCATCTTTTCTTCCCTTTTGGGTTGATGCAGATTTATGGTGAGGAGAGGAGTCTTTATACTCTATAATGTCTCTTATTTGTACTTAGGCCCCATTTCCTTTAAGTGTATTATTTTTGCCCCCACATCTTTTTTCTTCTTCTTATAATCAAACTATACCTCTTTCATTTTTTTTTATAACTCCACCTTATAACTTTTAGTTTAGCTTATTTTCCTCAATTTAATCCAATCCTCAACATTTCCGGGTTAATTTATAATGTCTCAAAATATTTCGCCCGGAAATTTATATCCCATAAAATTTCCAAATCTCCATTTTTTTATTTAACCCTTATACATGAATTTCTTCGCTTTATTTCCATTTAGTTAGTTTGTAATTTATGCAACCTTATTTTCCCGAGGTTTACAAGTACATCCTTCATATTACTCATCCAACCATTCATGACAATTAATGTTCAATACAATACAACAATAGATCCATCGTAATACTCATTCAACCATCTGTGATAATTAACATTCAATATAATACAACGGTAGATCCTTCGTAATACTCATACAACCATTTGTCACAATTACATTCAATAAAATACAACAGTGGATCCTTTATAATACTTATACTACCATTCATCAGCAGCCAAAATTCATAATAGCCCAATCAACATCTCATAGTCGGTTTAATATTCATCGTAGCACAATAATATATCCACCTCAAACAGGTCATTTTAGAACATTAACATTTTCGTCATTATTTCAACATTCAACAAGAACCCGATCGACATATCATAGTCGTTTCGACAATCATCAAGAATTCAATCAAATACTTCATCATTGTTTCATCATTCAACAAGGATTTAATAAAATATCATCATAAGTAAATTATTTCAAAACATAAACATTATACAAGAAAAACGTGGAAACCACCTACCTGATCCACCTGCGGGTTGTCCTTGTCCTAACGATTGTCCGATCCTGGCCCCACCACCTAAGACATCAGTGACCACAAATAAGTACATTTGCATCCATAAATAACATTCATCACCATACTTATTTCAAGAGTCCATACGTTTACATTCAAGTGTTCCATATTTTACACCATCGTACAATGAAATTGTTACAAGCATTTAAGTCATTTTTGCCTGGGGGTCTATTGTAGAAAATCGACAGCAAAACTAATTCGCTGCTGGCCATATAATTCGGCAGCGAAAACTGGTTCCCTGCAAGCGACACAATCCGGCAGCGAGAGCTGGTTCGCTGTAGGCCACACAATTTGGAAGCGAAATCTATTTTGCTGCAGACACCACACAATTCGACAGCGAATCACAAATTTGTTGCAGCAAACACACTTTCAGTAGCGAATGCTAATTTGTTGCAGCTAATACATTTTCAGCAGCAAATGCTAATTCGCTGCAGACAACTCAATTTCAGCAGCGAATCACAAATTAGTTGCAAAACACGCTTTTGGCAGCGAACACTGATTCGCTACAGACAACTCAATTTCGGCAGCAAATCTGCAAACAATACAATTTCGGGCATGAACACATGCATTTTAGTTCCAGCATTACAATTGTTCATAGAACCCAGCAGAATCACACAATTTCAAGCATGCACATACATTTCAGATCCAGCATTACATTTGTTCATAGAACCCAGCAGAATCACACAATTTCAGGCATGAACACATGCATTTCATCACACAACATGTTCTGTTCAGCCCCTCCACTATGGCCGGTCATCTTTCCAAGTTCATGCATTTAAAATTTGTTCATTTCCTTAAGTATTCTGAAATTTGACCCCCATTCAGTCCCATTTTTATCCCTCGTCCTAGTCTAGTTTTTCCTTAACAACTGGTGCAAGAATCCCAGGCCATTTACTTGGGGTTATGCATTTTGTTTTGGGATTGATTAGTACTTAAAAGTGCATCTTTATCAAGGTTTTATATCATCATTTTGCACTTGAAGTATTAATAACTCCTTAATTAGAGCATGTTTTATAATAACAAGTCTAATAATATAAGATACCTTTAATTTATGGTAAATGTTCATCTTAAATGCAGGTCTATCACATAAAATCAAAGGATTGATTGATGAGTTTAACTACTGAAATTGAGAAGACAAAGAGAGGGCTAAGCTTAGAAAAGAGATGTGGTTTAGTCCAAACTGGAACACCATTCGGTTATTGGATCATAACTAGAGCTGTAGAACTTGGATTTAGGTCTCATTTATATGTATGAAAAGCTAAGACATAGGCCTAAAACTTTCATGAAGAGTCCAAGATTCAAAAGGACCGTTTTCAAGTTCAAATTGTAGCAACAATGGAGAAGTCGGAACTGTCCTGCAGCCCAGACATTGTTCAGTGTTCAACATATATCTCGAGTTCTAGAAGTCCAAATGCGCCGATTCTTATTTTGTTGGAAAGCTGAGACAATTTCCCAGAACTTTCATGAGACTATCTGCTCAAATTCTAATGTTAGCAATGATGTTTTCTGCAGACAAGAAGATAAGGATTGTTACCAAGTCAAGAGGTGGCCACCCACTCAACAATTAGTCATCAAATCAATAGTTCTGAATTTTGGCCTATAAAAGGAGGCATTTGCCATGTATTTAGGTATCTTGGTTTTTAGATCAAAATCATGGTCTTGCTCTCTTTCTTTATATTTTTGTAATGCTTAAGTTTTGCTTTCATTAATCTCTTCTTTATGCCTTTCATTTCCTTTAATATACTTATATAATCATGTTCTCCTCTTGTTTATCTATGTTTCTCTTATTCATAATGTTCAGCTAAGTTTATTATGTCAAGGTGAAAAGGTTACACTGATGGTGTAAGAATAAGTATAGTATAAACTCAACATGGACTTTAATGTTTGATACTAACATGTTTTGTATTTGTTATCTTATTCACTATTAATACTTTGCTTGTTAAATAGTTAATCTAGATTTATGTTGTATAACCCTTGGTACAACAAATACTTGATCCTTTCATAACCAACTGTATGGTATAGTCGACACCTGTGTTATGAAAGGAACTTGATTTGTTGTTAACATAAATTAACATCATGAATACTTGACAACATTTACAAGTATTAGCATTATTCAAATAAGATAACTAATGTAATCATGTTAACAATTTATAATCCGATTGGAACCTCCTTTGTGTGTGGTTTCCAGTTGAGTAATAAAAAGAGTTTATACTATACTTATTTGAAATATCATTAGTGGATCCTCTAAACTTGACAATTATTTTATCCTTATTTAATCCTTACATCAATATCCCATAAAATTCTCATAAACTCTTCGTTTGATTAAATATATATATTATTTGTAATTTATATAGTTCACCTCCTTGTGGTTCGACCCCGGTCTTGCCGGGTTATTTATTACTTTGACACTCCTACACTTGGGAGAAGACATCAACTCTTTGATCGTGTCAACTTTTTGGCGTCGTTGCTGGGGAGGTAAGTTATTGTATAAATTATATATTTTCTTTTATTTTATTTTCTTTCACTTTTATTTGTTTTTCTAATTTTTGTTTCTTCTTTTTCCTTTTTTTCTTTTTTTTTCTTTTTGCACTTGCATGAGAGTTTGGACACGAAAATTAAGTGGTAGACTTTTTAGGAAATCCTCATCTTCTTCAGAAAACATGGCCGAAGAAGATAACCACTCACTTCATAATGAGAATAATCATGTTAGAACATTAGAGACTACATGAATCCAACAAGAACAAGTGCGCGATCATGCATAGTTTTTCCTCCTGATGCATCTCATTTTAATTTTAAGCCAGACATTATTCAACTTTTATCTTCTTTTCATGGGTTAGATCTAGAAAATCCATGCTTGCATATGAGAGAATTTGAGGAAGTCTGTAACACTTATAATGACTAAAATTGTAGCATGAACACCATCAGATTAAAGCTTTTTCCTTTTTCATTAAAAAACAGCTAAAACATGGCTACAAAATTTGAGACCAGGATCCATTCGTGCTTGGAATGAAATGCAACAACAATTTTTGAAGAAGTTTTTTCCGTCTCACAAAACAAACTCTTTCAAAAGACAAATCACCACTTTCACTCAAAAACCAAGAGAAACATTTTACCAATGTTGGGATAGGTATCGAGACTTGCTTAATACTTGCCCTCATCATGATTTTGAAACATGGAGATTGGTTTCACATTTTTATGAAGGGTTAACACCTAAAGATAGACAAACGGTGGAATTGATGTGCAATGGAACTTTTGAAGATAAAGACCCTGATGAAGTAATGGAGTACCTAGACTTGCTAGCTGAAAATGCTCAAAATTGGGACACTACAGGCACTTATGAGGCACCAAGTAAAACTCAACCTCATACATCTAGTGGAGGAATGTACAACCTTAGGGAAGATCATGAACTCCAAGCCAAGTTTGCATTTTTAGCTAGAAAAGTCAAGACACTAGAATTGAAAAAGAGTGGTCAATTAAAATATGTTCAAGACATTGTGTGTCAAATCTGTGAAATCAATGAACACTCAACCAATGACTGTCCAACTTTGCCTTCTTTCAAGGAATGCCTCAATGAACAAGCTCATGCTTTGAACAGTTTCCAAAGGCCCAATCATAACCCATACTCGCAAACATACAACCCTGGTTGGAGAAATCACTCAAATTTAAGTTGAAAGAGTGATAACAATAATGCACAAATTTCACAGCCACTATTTCAAGCACATCATAATTTTCAAAATTCTCATGGATATGCACCTCCTTATGCTCCCCATCCTAGAATAAATCTTGAGGAAACATTGTATGCATTCATTGAAAAGCAAGAGACAATCAACACTCAAAATGCTCAAACTATGGTTGATTTGAAAGATACTCTTGCAAAATTCACATCTACTCTCAGTTTTCAGGAGAAAGGTAAGTTTCTATCTCAACCACAGCAAAATCCCAAGGGGCCATACAATGCAAATGCAAGTAATTCTGGAAGCCAACACATAGATCAAGTTCAATCAGTCATTACTCTCCACAGTGGTAAGGTTATTGAAAAACGCATTCTTGAACCTTGTGAGAAAGATGATGAGTCAATCTCTAAGGGTAAGGAAGGGGTTAAACCTGAACATTGCAAAGAAAAGACTGATTCCCCACCAGTACTTCCATTTCCTCATGCCATGACCAAACAAAGGGAAGTCAATCACGATTCTAACATCTTTGAAACTTTCAAACGGGAAGAAATCGAGGATGAAAAAGGCACCGAAAATATTGTTGCGGATCATTTGTCAAAATTGACAATAGATTCAACATCTGACATCACACCAATTGATGATTACTAATATTGACAATTTTCTTGCTTTAGGATTTTTCCTAACACATTTGGATACCTAAGACAAAAGAAAGTTTTTGAGCGACGAGCAAAACTGTTATTGGGATGACCCTTACTTATTCAAATATTGTCCTAATCAAATATATCAAAGATGCATTCTTGACAATGAGGTAAGTAGTGTCATGAAATTGTGTCATTCCGAGGGATGTGGGGGTCATTTCTCATCAAGAAAGACAACTGCAAAAATCTTACAAAGTGGATTTTACTGGCCCACCATGTTCAAGAACTCACATGCATTCTGCAAAACCTGTGAAAGTTATCAAAAGGTGGGATTTATTTCAAAACATAGAGAGTCTTTAGATAATCTTCTATTGACTCTTAAGTCTCATCATAGTGGACATGTGCATCGTGTAATTCATGATTTATAGCCCCATTTTCATAAAGAACATGCTCATCATAGTCTTGGGAATCTAACTAAAAAATACCTTGTTTGTCAGTTTTTAAGAAAACTGGATGGGAAGCCTATCCCCGACCCATAGAAGGTGTTTAAGTCATTCTTGGATGTAAAAACCAAGGGAAGATGTGAGCCACAATCACAGTACATACACATGTTTTTGAGAGAGAGAGAGAGAGAGAGAGAGAGAGAGAGACTCCAACTGACCTACATATAAGTGGTATGATTACATTTTCAATTTCTCATCTATAAAATCTTCTCTTCCTTCCCTTCATTTCTACTTAACCCACACATTCAACAGATATAGAAGTGTGTAGAAATGTCAGGTTCCTTAAGTAATCATATAAGAAATATTTGTGTTTTCGATGGATCCAGTCCTGGGAAAGAAAAAAAGTTTTTAGAATCAGCAAATCATCTTGGTCAGGTACTAGCTGAGAGAAAGATTCATTTAGTGTGTTATCCCACATTGGCAGGTGAGGGAGTGGTAGCTGGCCTTATTAAGAGTGCTTGTTGCCAACTTGTCCTTCGCGTTTTGGAGCATCAGGCTAAGAAATGGGCTCGCGTCACCAGGAACAAAACCGTGAAGGCAGTAAGGCCCAAAGCGGACAATATATGGTAGGTTGGGTCGGGCTGTTACATTTGGTATCAGAGCCGACCTCACTGGCTGTCCGGTTGTGCCGACAGGGTCGTCGGGCTCCTTAAGGGGGGTGGATTGTAATATTCCACATCGGCGGGTGAGGGAGTGGTAGCTGGCCTTATTAAGAGTGCTGGTGTAACAACCCTGATTTCCAACATCCTTTTTCGCGATACATTGGAAATTTCCAGGTAATTTTTTTTTTATATACCGGTTCCACCAAATTTCTACCAAAATTTCGGTAGTATAACAGTCCCAACTTGTAAACTCAAAATATATTATATATATATTCGTAGTTACCAATTATATATATATATATATATATATATTATTTTCCTGAAATTTCAGCAGAGTTTCCTTTGTATTTTTTTTATACCAAGTTATCGACTCAATCATTTCTCAACCTGTTACATCAATCACAATATTCGTTTCATCATTTGGACTTCTAAAACTCAAGCATATTTCAATATCTCAATTCTATTTTCTATAGAACACTATGATAAAAGCTAATAAATTCATAACATGCATCGTCTCTTTTTTTATATATATAAGTATTTATGCTCAAAATATATATACAACCAACCATAATTCAACTTAATAATAATAACATTATAAATTACATCATACACAAGATAATAAGTTAAACATTATAATTTTTAGATATAGAAGTATATTACAACAAAATATTAGCTCTTCCAATTACATTAATCACGTAACAAAATTATTTATCCAAGCATCTACTTTCCAGATCAAGGGTGTGATGTACCTAAAAACATAATCGCATTAAACATGATTAAAAATTTGCACATTTCAATAAGTAATTGATTAAGGGCTAACTATTCATATACATTAAAGTGACTTTCATTTCATCGAATAAATTGTCTTATTTTCTTTTTGAAATTTCTAATTTCATAAATTCTCTTCTAAACATAGAGATAAATCTACTAAAATAAAAACATCAAGAGTGTCTCCCACAAACCAGCATATTTAACTTCAAATTTTTACAATTAATCTATTTTACATCGAGTAATTATCCCATTAATTCATAAATTAATTTTCTTAACATGGTCATTCAACCAGGCATAAATTCCAGTAACCAGGAAATAATCTTCAAGGCTTGCCCATTCACTAGGGCATTATTTCCAGTAACCAGCACTAGAATTTACAATCTATAAAATTCCTTCTACAATAAAAAAAAATAAACTAATTAATTACTCCAAGGTGTCGAACACCTACTTCCTTCATATAAATTATTTAAACACATACACATCATCAGTATACATATATAAATCGAGCATCAATAATTTAATCATAATATACCATTAATTTATCACCTTAAAATCAGTACACTTTATTTTTGTTATTACACATCTAACTCGGCAGTCAGTGCAGTAGCGCCACTAACTCTATTCAAGTCAGCTAGTCCACTATATTTTCCTCGACATAAACATTTATAATTACCCCAGCACAAGTACATTTATAGAAAATACCATTTATTTAACTCCAACAAATACTGTAAAAACAAAAGTTTGAGGTGTAAGACACCTACCTAATACTTGAACTCACGTAAAAACCCCATGCTACTGAACAGATCCTGCAATCTCTCTTGTATCATTAAAGATACATATCAAATATGGCTCCACCATAATTGAAAATTCCATTCTAAAATTCATTTAAATTTAAAATCGCATGACACATGCATTCATATATTTATTCATTTATTTCCTTTCCTTTCATGACTTGTCTTTCCAAGCTGAATATCTTTAAACATGGCCTAACAATTTATTTTTTTTGTCTACTCAATTCATCATGTACAGACTCAGTAACTTCACATCCTTACATTTAATTATTCCATTGAAACTAATTCATTTTTCTTATCAAACCAATTCTTGGCTGAATGACCTTATTTTTTATTTATTTATTTTCATGATGAGTTTTTCAATTCTTTTTCATAAGTCCACTTTACTTCATCTTAAGTAAATTTAACAACATATTTTTCATCATAATTCTATGCACGCCTTAATTTAACCTTTTTCTCCCCTTTTATTATCCATTTGAACAACCTTAAAATTCCACAAAAAATAAAAATTTCCTCACATTAATATATTATTTCAAACATAACACAATTCATTTGGCATTCAACAAACCACAATCCCATAAAAATCCCCATAACATTAGATCGAATAAACTCAAGTTCAAGATTTCCATTTTTGGTTGAATTCCATATTATGATGAGAATTTGGATCCTTTTAAAATTCTTCCAATTGACACTCTACCTAATTTTCTTTATACACATAAATGCATCCATACCTAATTTACATAGAAAATGAATCAAAGTCTTATCTCCTTATTTCTTCTTTATTTGGCCGAATGCCTTCATTCATGGTGAGGGATGATTCCCTTTTTAATTATTCCAGATAAACCTTTACCCACTCATTTCATATCTATTCTGATCTCATTCAACTCAAATTTCATAGCGCAATTAAAACAATTAAGCTCATCCTCTCATTTATATGTCTAGGTCGAATCTTTGCATTAAATGGAGGATATAATTTTCTTCAAGTTTTCTTTCAATTACCACTAGACCCAATCCTTTTTAATGCCTGAAAACATATATCCATTAAATCAACAAACTCAATGTCCCTTCATCCAAATTTCAAAACTTCCCTAACACATTTTACAACACAATTAATCTATAACAACACTAATAACAAGAACATATTTTACCATTACATCTAACATTAACTCTACGCCCACACAATTCTAATTTCATCAAAACATGTAATTAAATCAAGCTTCCTAAATTTTTACTAAGACTAGCAATAGAATAAAAAAAGCAATAAGTCATCCAGTTCTAATTATTTGCTTGAACCCAACTGTCAGAATATATATCATTGAGTTGTGTACAATATATCTCCAAATCAGAATGATCCAACAGTTGGATCTCCATAGATCTCAATAAAACTGAACTAACCTGAAAATGGACGAGCTACTGTTCAACATAAACGACACCTTGCCAGAGATTGCGTTTCCCATCTCCACCATCCATAATGAAGGCAAAATCTAGGCGCATCACATATCCAAAAATAAGCATGATCCAACGGTGGAAGAGAGAAATCGGTCGGCGACCAAAATTGCCCTGCAGGTGTATTTCCTTTTCTTTTCTAGGAAACTTCCGATGATGATTTCTGTCAAAGGGATTATGTGCCTTTCAATCCCTCTGGTCAGTTAGTATAGGAGTGTGAGAAGAATAATATATCCAAAAATAAACATGATCCAACGGTGGATTCCAGAGCTATGGCCACCAGAACATTATTGGTTACTTCAATTTCTGCACCTCTCTCTAGCCGAATTCTCTATTGTCTCTCACCCTTTTTTTTTGAACTGGTGGCCTTTTCGGTTTTAAAGGCACATTTTCCCCTAATTACATTTATGTCCCTCATTTATAAATTTATGTATTTTATTTTATTTTTTATGTAAACTATCCGGTTTATTTCTGCTTAAATCGCTAGTCTTTACCAACCTCCCATTGAGATGAAATCTTTCACCAAGGTAGGAAAACATATTAATAGACTTCATGCAAAATTTCATCCCAATCCGACGATTGGATTGAGAGCTCTGCTATTCGTCAACGATCCAAATTTTCTTGTTCAATCTTCACATAAAATAATATCAATTATCCTTCTAAACCTTTAAGGTCATTTTATTATTTTGGAATATATTCATTTTAAAATTTATACCTCTATTTATTTATCGGGTATTATTATTGTTTCAAAGTAACGTCACTGATTTTTAATTGATGCTTGCACCTTCAGTCCTACCATTTTCATTGAATTATCTTTTATTATAACGTATTCTTTATTACCTCACTTATTTCTTAGAAATATTTTTTCATTTCACTCATCATTTTATCCATTAAAACACGTTACCAGTTTCTTTGTCTATATGAATTCTAAAACACAATTCATTTTAGGGAGGTCATCCCCTCCATTATATATCACTTTCAGTCTTACGTTTACATGGCAGGTTATACATCCATATATTTAAATTACAAATTTTCTAGGGTTTCACAGCTGGTTGCCAACTTGTCATACGTGTTTTGGGGCGTCAGGCTCAGAAGTGGGCTCGCGTCACCAGGAACAAAACTGTGAGGGCGGTAAGGCCCAAAGCGGACAATATATGGCAGGTTGGCCTTGGCTGTTACATAGTGTATGGAGGAGGCAGCCTTGGGTTAATGGGGGGGGTGTCAATAGCTGCATTTTTAGGAGGAAGTCAAGTTTTGGGGGTCGTCCCTAAAGCTTTAGCAAAAGGGGACATCATTAGAAAAACAATTAGAGAGGAACTACAAGTCTCCATAATGTTTGATCGAATGAATGCAATGTTTAACCATGCTGACGCCTTCATTGCCTTACCAGGTGGTCTGGGCACATTGGAAGAGATCTTTCATATTTCCTCTTGGGCCCAACTGCACATTCACCATAAACCTATAGGTTTGTTAAATGTTAATGGTTTTTATGATAATTTGTTGTCTTTTCTTGATCAAGTTGTGGAACATAAATTTCTAACATCTTCGGCATGACAAATCATAATCTCTGCTGTTACTGCTGAACAATTGATTGACCAACTACAATCTTTCATCCCTGTACTTGATCCCTCCATGAGTCGCATAAATTGGTCAACTATGGAAAGCCGTAAAAAGCTTAGATTGGATTTGAGCCTTCGTTTGTGAAACCTTGTGTCTTTTGATTTTATTAATAGCATAATATTTGTGTTTTGTTGTTTATTATATTTGTTTAAATGTGTTTTAGGTTTGTCAGTAGTCGCTGTTTCAGGTGATGTCTTCTATATTCCATCTTTCTACCTTAGAGCATTGAGGACAATGTTTCGTTTTGGTTGGGGGGGAGAGGGTAGTAGTTGATATTAAAAAAAATATTAACTAACTGTGTTTTCTACTATTAAAACCATATGCAAAACTGTTGTTACTAGGATGATAGAGTAAAGGAGGAACTTTAATGACTCTTTAGATGCATCGTAGTAAACATTCTTAACAAGGTCTATCAGAATACTTCTTGAAATATTCAGGTTTACAAACTCTCGCATTGTTATCACTTGATTCTGCTCATATACTCATTTAACAAGTATTCTTAAACCTTCATTTTCACACACATACTTTAACATATGATTGTGGGTTGTACATTGGATTATTACATTATTTCTGTTCTTTGGTTAAAGGTAACAACTAAGGGAAATGGATAGTATATAATTTGCAAAAAAAAATTGATAATATTGATGATAATAAAAACATAGATAAGTTTGGTTTCGTAGCATCCCTAACCTAAGCAATTAAGCACGAAAGGGTGTTTTAACACCTATTACCCTAAAGTCAACTGACTTGGGAGCTATTGGCCCAGTGCTTGTTTCATGGGTTAAGGAGAAAAGCTTAAGGGAATCAAACATTGCACTATCTACGTATCAGTATCTGCGACCCGAGTTACTAAGCTCGTAGGGGTGTTTCAACACCTGATGCCCTAAGACTAACTGGTCTGGGAGTCATTAGCCGAAAGCTCGTTACATGGGTTAAAGATGCATTGTGTTTTAAGTTATATGTATATATATTAAAAAAAAAAGATAATAATCTCAACTCAAGGAAGTTAACCTTAGAAAAACATTAAAACAGATTATTGTTTTCTTCCAATAAAAGCCTCATCATCTATGTTTTCATACAGTATGAAGCAGATATATAAATTCAATGAGAGTTTGTTTATTTGGATAGATTAATGGAACTTGAATGATGAATGCCTTGCTTTGTGGAACTTGCAAATTGTTTTTCTATTTTAACACTTTGATTACTAGGGACTAGTAATAAGCTGGTTGGCAGGTGTGATTAGTACTTAAAAGTGCATTTTTATCAAGGTTTTATATCATCATATTCCACTTGAAGTATCAATATCTCTTTAACTAGAGCATGTTTTATAATAATATGTCTACTAATATAAGATACCTTTAATTTATGGTAAATGTTCATCTTAAATGTAGGCCTATCACATAAATTAAAGGATTGATTGATGAGTTTAACTACTGAAATTGAGAAGACAAAGAGAGGGCTAAGCTTAGAAAAGAGATCTGATTCAGTCCAAACTGGAACACTATTCGATTATTGGATCATAACTGGAGCTGTAGAACTTGGATTTATGTTTGGTTTATATGTATGGAAAGCTAAGACATAGGCCTAAAACTTTCATGAAGAGTCTAAGATTCAAAAGGACCGTTTTCAAGTTCAAATTGTAGCAACAACAGAGAAGTCGGAATTTGTCCTGCAGCCCAGACACTATTCAATGTTCAGCCCATATCTCGAGTTCTAAAAGTCCAAATGCATCGATTCTTGTTTTGTTGGAAAGCTGAGACAATTTTCCAGAACTTTCATAAATACTATCTGCTCAAATTCTTATGTTAGCAATGACGTTTTCTGCAGACAGGAAGATAAGGATTGTTAGCAAGTCAAGAGGTGGCCACCCACTCAACAATTAGTCATCAAATCAATAGTTCTGAATTTTGGCCCATAGAAGGAGTCATTTGCCATGCATTTAAGCATTTTGGTTTTCAGATCAAGATCATGTTCTCGCTCTCTCTCTTTATATTTTTGTAATACTTAAGTTTTGTTTATATTAATCTCTTGTTTATACTTTTCATTTCCTGTCCTTTACTTAGTTAACTTATATCTTATTTATGTTTCTCTCTTTCATTATATTTAGCTAAGTTTATTATGTCAAGGTGAAAAGGTTACACTAATGGTGTAAGAATTAATATATACTCAACATGGACCTTAATGCTTGATACTAACATGTTTTGTATTTGTTATCTTGTTCACTTTTAACACTTTGCTTGTTAAATGGTTAATCTAGATTTATGTTGTATAGCCCTTGGTACAACAAATATTTGACACTTTCATAGCTCAACAGTATGGTATAACCGACACATGTGCTATGAAAGGAACTTGATTTGTTTTTAACATAAGTTATAATCATGAATACCTGACAACATTTACAAGTATTAGCATTATTCCAATAAGATAACTAATGTAATCATGTTAACAATTTATTATCCAATTGGAACCTCCTTTGTGTGTGGTTTTCAGTTGAGTAATAAAAAGAGTTTATACTATACTTGTTTGAAATACCATTAGTGGATCCTCTAACCTTGACAATTATTTTATCCTTGTTTAATCCTTATATCAATATCACATCTCAAAGCTCTCTTCAACTCCTTTTTTGTCATTATCTATTTCTTTATTTGTAGTTTATACAGTTAACCTCCCTGTGGTTCGACTCCGGTCTTGCCGGGTTATTTATTACTTCGACACTCTTATACTTGGGAGAAGACATCAACTCTTTAGTCATGTCAAGAGGAAGAGTTAGCCTTTCTCTTTCCTTATATTTACAGCCCTTATAAGTGTACTGGGGTGTTTGGGCACTGGACCAAGGTTGTCCTTGCCCCCCTTTTGGGTTATCTTGGGCTGGTTTCTATTCCAATTCTCCCCTAGGATAGGCCGGTCTAACACAAATTTTTTGTTAGGTTTTACAATGTCAATGCCGATTTAGAAATCAGCAGCCAATAACTGCGTCGCTGCCGATTCAGAAATCGGCAGCCAAAAACTTTGTCGCTGTCGATTCAGAAATCAGCAGCCAAATTATGCCACTGTGGATTCAGAAATCGGCAACCAAACTGTGCCACTGCCGATTCAGAAATCGACATCCAATAATTGTGGTGCTGTTGATTCAGAAATCAGCAGCCAAACTGTGCTGCTGTCGATTCAGAAATCGGCAGCTAATAACTGCGTCACTGTCGATTCAGAAATCAGCAGCCAAACTGTGTTGCTGTCGATTCAGCAGCTATGGTGGAGTCATTTCCGGCTTTAATTTACTTTTTTTTTTTGTGTTTACATTAACCCTCTTATGGCAGTGGACAAAGTCACCATTTGCCTTTGAAATCTCAACCATCACTTAAGCTTCCCCCACTAACAAAATGTCCAATCACAAGCAAAGAATATATGGTTGTGCGATTGCTCTTCGTGCCTACAGAACACACAAAAAGTATCTGTTGGAATGAATCGTAGCCGGTCTCTGGTTCAAAGCTTCCCCATTATTGCTAGCCATAAGATGAAGTTGTATTTCGGCATAGACCAATGATCCCAAACCACTCTTTCCCAGGTGACTGGAGTATTAGTTGGACAAAAGAAATCATATGCTTTAATCAAGAAAGGGCCTACCTCATTATACCATCTGCTCATCAAGGAGATGCTTTCGGCTTGGCCCCCACAGTCCTCAACAAGCCGGTCTCTTAATGAAATAATGGACTTCCACAAGGGCGATGAAGTGTGGTGGGCATGTATATTTCAAACAGAGCTGCTACGTAAGTAAAAATGGTGCACCCATCGAATCCAAATCGAATATGTTTTGAGATGAATATTCCAGAGTTGCTTTGCCAGGAAACTTTTGTTGCAAGCTCTAATATCAAAGAGATTGAGGCCTCCTTCAGCCCTAGACATACAAACATTTTTCCAGGCGACCAAGACAGAGTTACTCTTTCGGATGTCACTTACAAGAAATTTCAGCAAATGCTAATGATTTGCCTAATAACACTCTTTGGCATAGGGAAGATGTTTAGCCAAAACTACACCATATCATATAATATTGATCGCACTATCTCCAACCTCCCAGCAAATGTGAGATGTTTACCCATCCAACTCTGGACTGATGATTCTAGCTTATGCAAAAGTAGGGAGTACTGACTTGCAAGAAGCCTTTGAGGGATAAGGGGAACACCAAGGTATGTGAAAGGGAAACATCCTTCATTGAAACCAGTATCACGAAGAATTACCTGCTTCAGGCTATCACTAACCCCTAAAAAAAAAGATTTGCCAGCATTTATATCCAACCTTGTAGTCTTGCCAAAGGTTATAAGCTGTTTGAACATAGATTAGACTGAGATTCTATCCCCATGAGAAAGCAATAGCACATCATCCATAAAAGCAAGGTGACATATGCCTTAAGTACTGCATTTCAGATGAAAATGGAAGCCAGACTACCGAGATGCTAACATAAGCATCCTGGAGAAGTATTCCAAATAAATAGATAAGGGCATAGAGGGTCACCAAGAAGCTGAAGTAGATCCCTCAGGAAGACCCACTGGACCAAGTCAAAAGCTTTCCGAAAATGAAGCTTCCTGAAAATTAAGCTTCATAAGGCATCTAGGACACTACAACATTATCCAGTTTTACCGACGGACTAATTCCGTCGGTGACAGCAATGCAATCCGTCGGTGAAAAACATACCGACGGCCTCACCGACGGAACCCGTCTGTCGGTATACCAGTCGTCGGTAACTCCCATTTTCGTCGCTAAGTCTGTCGCAAATAAAAAAAACACCCACCGACGGTCTTACAGACGGATACGCGTGCGCCAAAAAAAAAGTTTCCCGCAGGAACATTACCGACGGAATAAATCCGTCTAAAATTTAAATGGTAATTACCGACGGCATTACCGACGGAATTTCCGTCGGTAATTATGGCATGGCTGGTAATTGTGTTGCAATTCTCTGTGAAATACCGACAGATATTATCCGTCAGTAATGCCGTCGGCATTTAAGCACCGACGGATAATATCCGTCGGTGATGCCGTCGGTATTAATGGCATGGCTGATAATTGTTCGGCAACTCTCTGTTAAATATCGACGGATATTATCTGTCGGTATATCCGTCGGTAGGTATTTAAAATATATAAAAAAAATAATTTATTAATTGTAAAAAACCTTAATAAACAAATAAAAATGGATTAAACATTAAAAATGTAAAAGTAATGTTAAATAATATTCATTACAAATTTAATGTGTTTAAAAAACAAAATTAAACTAAAATAGCGGCGGAGCTGGAGGAGGAGGCGGAGGAGGAGGAGGCTGGTTGTTCCCGGGACCATACGGCCAAAAAGAAGCTGCACAAGTATCGTCACCCATCTTTGATCTCATCTCCATGACTATTTGACGGAGCTCATCATAATTC
>Ga0325400_1002040_pt1 | contig 17317 bp, 11 predicted proteins | sample PopdelMetagenome_2_FD_205662 | JGI IMG/M metagenome (GOLD analysis project Ga0325400, IMG submission 205662) | Populus deltoides microbial communities from Bellville, Georgia, United States - Xylem-PdKOR-R1 | ecosystem: Host-associated > Plants > Phyllosphere > Stem > Wood/Secondary xylem... | reverse complement strand
GATAGGCTCTGCGCGTTGAGCCGCTGCAGGTTCTCCTGGGTCACCGCCGACACCGAGCCGGCGACGTCGCTCGCGGCCTCGTCGCGCTTGGTCGCGGTCACCACGATCTCGCGCTCGCTGCCCGCGCTCGCGTCAGCGTCCGCGTTCGCCGCCGCCGATGCGGTCTGCGCCGCGGCGGTGGTGCTCGCGAACGTCATCGTCGCCGCTGCCAGAATGCTCGCCCCCGCGAGTTGTGAAACGATCGTGCGCATCGCCGCCCCCATTCTTTTCAACAATGCTGTCGGAGATCGTAGTTGACGCTGATTCTTGCGGCGTGGCCGCGCGAACAGGGCCGATCGCCGTCGCGATCGGGCCATTCGGTCGCGTGCGATTGCGGCACGTGCCGGCCTGGCCCTAGCGTCGGCGACGACGCAGCGCGCGAGGATCCTTGACCGTCATGCCCTCTTCTCCGACCGATCGCGCGCGGCGGCGCTTCCTCGTCGGCGCCGGTGCGACGGCACTGCTCGCCGCGAGCGAGGGTCCGGCGCGCGCTGCGGGCGCCGCTCTGCCGATGCCGCCCGTGACGCCGCGCGTGCCGCTGCTGCGGCACCAGCTCGGGCGGACGCGCGACGATCCCTACGCCTGGCTCAAATACGTCCCGCCCCACGGGCAGCGCGACATCGCGACGATGCCGCCCGCGATCCGCGACCATCTGCTCGCCGAGAACGCTTATGCCGGCGCCGTGCTCGACCGCGTCGCGGCCGCGGAGCGCCGCTTCCTCGCCGCGCTCGACGCGCGCGCGCCGCTGGACGGCGGCGAACCCGACGTCACGCGCGGCGGCTGGACCTACAGCGTCGACGACAGCGCGGGCCCGCACCCGCGCTACACCCGCCGCCGCGCCGACACCGGAGCGGTCGAGTTGCTGCTCGACGAGAACGAGCGCGCGCGCGGTCAGGCCTATTATCGCACCACCGGCCAGCAGGTCAGCCCGGACGGGCGGCTCTACGCCTGGGCCGAGGACGTCGGCGGCAACGACCGGCACCGGCTGTGCGTGCGCGACCTCGCCAGCGGCGCGGTGCGCGTCGTCGTCGACACCGACGCCTATGGCTATGGCGGACTGGTGTTCTCGCCCTCGTCACGGTGGCTGTTCTGGATTTGGCGCGACGCGCGCAACCGGCCGACGCGGGTGTATCGCACGCCGGTGACCGGCGGCGAGCGCGTGTTGGTCTACGAGGAGCACGATCCCGCGATCTTCATGGGGATCGCGCGCACCGCGGCAGACGGCTTCGTCGCGATCACGCTCTCGGGCCCGGACACGAGCGAGGTGCGGCTCGTCGCCGCCGAGGCGGAGGAGCGCGCCCCCGCGCTGGTCCGCCCGCGCGCGCCCGGGCGTCGCTACGCGATCGATGAATGGGACGGCGCGCTGATCGCGCTGATCGAGGACGAGCAGGCGATCGACGGACGCGTCGCCCGGCTGGATCGCCGCAGCTTCGCCGAGATCGACACGTTGGTGCCGCACCGCGCCGGCACGCAGATCCTCCAGCTGGTGCCATTCCGTCGCGCGCTGGCCTGGGTCGAGCGGCGTGACACGTTGCCGCGGCTCATGCTCCTCGCTCCCGGTGCCGCCGCGCGTGAGGTCACCTTCGCCGGCGACGCTTATGCGCTGACCGTGCCGGGTGAGCAGGATTATGCCGCACCGACCTGTCGCGCCACGATCGAGACCCCCGCCGCACCGCCGCGCTGGGTCGCGGTCGACCTCGCGAGCGCGCGCGTGACGACGATCGCGACGCAGCGGTTCGCCGGCTACGACCCCGCGCGCTTCACCGTGCGCCGGCTCTACGCCACCGCGCCCGACGGCGCGCGCGTGCCGATCACGCTGCTGACGCGCCGCGGCGCGCGCGCGGACGGGCGTGCCCCGCTGCTGCTCTACGGCTATGGCGCCTATGGCGTATCGAGCGAGGCGCTGTTCGACGTCGCGCCGACCGTCCTGGTGGAGCAGGGCTGGACCTACGCGATCGCGCACGTGCGCGGCGGCGCGGAGAAGGGCCGGCGCTGGTTCCTCGACGGGCGGCGCCACCATAAGCGCAACAGCTTCACCGACTTCGTCGCCTGCGCGCAGCATCTCGCCGCAGCGGGTCATGCCGCGCGCGACCGGATCGTGTCCTACGGCCTGTCCGCGGGCGGGCTGCTGGTGGGCGGCGCGATGAACTTGGCGCCGACGCTCTGGGCCGGGGTAATCGCGACCGTGCCCTTCGTCGACATGCTCAACACGATGAGCGACGCCGACCATCCCTTGGTGCCGCTGTTCCGCCCCGACTGGGGCGACCCGCTGTCGAGCGCCGCCGACTACGACTACATGCTGAGCATCTCGCCCTATGAGAACGTGCGGCCGGCGCCCTACCCGCCGCTGTTCACCACCGCCGGGCTCAAGGACGATCGCGTCGGTTACTGGGAGCCGGCCAAGCTGGTCGCCGCAGTCCGCGCCGCCTCCACCGCGCGCGCGCCCGCGCTGCTGCTCACCGACCTCGCCGCCGGCCATCAGGGCAGCGCCGGTCGCGACTCGGTCAACCACAAGATGGCGCGGCTCTACGCCTTCGCGCAGGGTTGCGTCGACGGGAGCCTCGCGTGACGATCGTGTTCGACCGGCGCCAGCTGGCGCACGCCCCCGCGCGCGAGCTGCACAACGGCGACTGGATCGCCTACAACGAATGCCCCGCGCGCGCGGAGTCGATCGTGGCGGCGCTCGGCGCCACGATGCTGGCGCGTGACTTCGGAATCGCGCCGCTCGCGGCGGTGCACGACCCCGATTATCTCGCCTTCCTCCGCGTCGCGCACGACGACTGGATCGCCGCGCGGCGGCAGGGCGACGCGATCGGCTATACCTGGCCGGTGGTGGGGCGGCGCGCGCTCGACCTGACGCGGATCGACGCGCGGCTCGGGCGCTTCAGCTACGACGCGGGCACGCCGATCGCGGCGGGCACGTGGGAGGCAGCCTATTGGTCGGCGCAGACCGCGCTGACCGCGCTCGACGAGGTCGCCGCGGGGGCAACGCGGCGGGCCTTCGCGCTGTGCCGCCCGCCCGGCCACCATGCCGGGCGCGACTATCTCGGCGGCTATTGCTACCTCAACAACGCCGCGATCGTGGCGGCCGAGGCGCGCCGCCGCGGGCTCGGCCCGGTGGCGATCCTCGACGTCGACTATCACCATGGCAACGGCACGCAGGACATCTTCTACGCCGACGCAGAGATGCTGTTCGTCTCGATCCACGCCGATCCGGCGACCGACTATCCCTTCTACTGGGGCCATGCCGACGAGACCGGCACGGGCGCGGGTCGCGGTGCGACGCTCAACCTGCCGCTGCCGCGCGGCACCGGCTGGGCGAGCTACGAACCCGCGCTGGACCGCGCGCTCGACGCGATCGCGTGCTACGGCGCGCGGCTGCTGGTGCTGTCGCTCGGCGCGGATCTCTACGTGGGCGACCCGATCTCGCATTTCACCTTCGCGCGCGACGACTTCACCGCGCTGGCCGCACGGCTCGCGGCGAGCGGACTGGCGATCGTGACGGCGATGGAAGGCGGCTATGCCACCGCCGAGCTGGGAGACAATGTCGCGGCGTTCGTCGCTCAGCTGCATGGCGGAGAATAAGCGCCACCAATCAACGCGATGCCAAAGACCCATAAGCAGCCGTCCCGACGCTCCCGTCGCTCGCCTACCTTCGGCCGTACCAGCTAGCGGTACAAGTGCTGAAAGGGTCACTTGTACGGTGCTCAAACCGGTTCGTTGCACCTTGTGCAATCATGATTGCAGAGACAGATTGTTGCGTATCAGGGAAACAATCTTAACTTAGCGCGTGGCCGGTATATGGCCTTGGAGACTACCCCATGCGTATGTTTGAGACCGCCGCCAGCACCGCGCTGGCGATCGCGGCGCAAGCGCTGGTGGTTGGTGTTGTGCTTACCACGCTCTGATCATCGGCTGACCGCTCCCCTTTTCCAAGGGGAGCGGCGCGTCCGCTGAAGATCGAACGCAACGCGAAACCCGCAGCGCCCTTCGATATACTCTCGCCCGGATGAGAGGATGCGACTGCCCAAAAGGCTGGATCGCCTTCTCAGCGGCCGACACGAGAACCGTCCGCAGGCGCCCTGCCCCAGCGCGTATGTCCGCCTGAGATACTTGCGTCAGGTGATGCGTCCACGCTGCCTGATCCGTCTCGTCCGGCGTGACCATCAGCCTGCGGACCTGCCCGCGTCTCACGCGCAACAGCTTCCTGATCTGCTCCTTGCACAGCGCGCCACCTTCGGCCACGGCGCGGATCACGCAGCTTTGGACACGCGCTCGACACGCTCCCCCGAGCGGCTTGAGGCCGGCAAGGATGATGACGGTGGCGATCGCGGCAGCAGCGTAGAGCCCGCCTCCTGCGGCAAGGCCAAGTGGGGCTACCGCCCAGATGCTGGCGGCCGTCGTTATCCCTCGCACGGTGTTGCCGCGAAGCAGGATCGACCCGGCACCGAGGAACCCCACGCCTGAGACGACCCGCGCGGCGATCCGTGAGGGAGCGAGCACCACGTGGGCCATCTGCCTGGCATTCTCGAAGCCGTTAGCCGACGCGATCCTCGCGTCTTCCCGTATCCAGTCACTTGTCATCCGTGAACAGGCCGGGATGCGCTGACCACGCGTCTGGTGTCGTTGCTTGCCGACTTCACGATCCGGTCAGTCAGCGAGCAACGGCGATTGATCAGCCGGCGGTGATCGCTGCATGATCCATTTTGGCGAGATCCGTCAGGAGATCGGGGCCGCTCGGCTCCCACCCAAGCCGCGCGCAGGTCCAAGCGTTCGATGCGGTCATGTCGAGGCCTGCAAAGGGCGTCATCCAGCCGAAATAGTGTTCCACTTCCTCTGCCGCGACCGAGCGGACCGGAAGCCCGGCGCCCTTGCCAATCGCCTCTGCGATGGCGCGGGCGGCGACGCCCTCCTCCACCGATGCATGGTAACGCGCGCCCGGCTCGCCCTTCTCCAGTGCCAGCACGTACAGCCTCGCCACATCGCTGACGTGCGCCGCCGACCAGCGCGACTGTCCCTCGCCGAGATAGGCCACCGCGCCGGCGCGGCGCGCCTCCGCGATCAACGGCGTGATAAGCCCCGCCTTGGTGGTGTCGTGCACCTGCGGCAAGCGGATAGTGCGCACGTCGATGCGCCGCGCGATCAACGCCGCGCCAGCGAGCTCGGTCGCGATGCGCGGATTGGCGTGGCGAGGGTTGAGCACGTCTTCGGTCGCCGGACCTCCATGGAGCGGAGTGCCGATACCGACGCCCGAGGTAATCAGGATGGGCTTCTGCGTGCCGGCCAGCGCCTCACCCATGGCGGCGATGTTGCGCTCATCCTTTCTGGTGTTCTCGACGAACCTCTCGAAGTTGTGATCAAACGCGCAGTGGATCACCGCATCGCTCGCCTGGACGCCACTAACGAGCGTCGCGGGGGCATCGAGGTCGCCGCGGTGGACGTCGACGCCGGCCGCTTCGAGCTGGCGGGCGCCCGCGTCGGAGCGCGTCAACCCGAGCACCCGATGGCCGCGGCCGAGCAGTTCGGGGATGATGTGCGAGCCGATGAAGCCGGTCGCACCGGTCAGGAACACACGCATGATGGGCCTCCTTCTTGTCAGAGCGGCATATCGCGGACAGCTGAACCCTGTTAAAGTAGTGAGATTATAGGGGTATAAGCTGCAACAGGATCGACCATGACGAGCGAGGCGCCCAACCAGCTCGGTACGTATCTGCGCGATCGTCGCACCCGGCTCGATCCGGCGGCGTTCGGGTTCGGCGGCGGTCGGCGCCGCACGCCTGGCCTCCGACGTGAGGAGGTGGCGAGCCGAGCCAATATCAGCCCGACGTGGTACACGTGGCTGGAGCAGGGCCGCGGCGGCGCGCCGTCGGCAGACGTGCTCGACCGTATCGCCAAGGGGCTGATGCTGACCGAACCCGAGCGCGAGCACCTGTACATGCTGGGCCTCGGGCGTCTGCCCGAGGCGCGCTATCGGGCAGTTGACGGCATCACTTCTCGGCTGCAGCGCGTGCTGGACGGAATGGTGTTGAGCCCGGCCATCATCAAAACGGCGATGTGGGATGTCGTGGGCTGGAACCGTGCGGCGGCGGTGCTGCTGACCGACTATGCAAAGCTGCCGCGTGAAGGACGCAACATTCTCCGCCTGATGTTCGGCAGCGACCATGTTCGCAGGCGGAACGAAGACTGGGAGAGCATCGCTCGGTTCGTCGTCGGCGCCTTTCGCGCCGACGTGGCGCGGGCAGGCGCGAGTGCCAGCGCGGAGGTCACGAAGCTGGTGGGGGAGCTATGCGGGATCAGCCCCGAATTTGCGGCCCTGTGGCAGGACAACGACGTGGTCGCTCACGGAGAGGGCGTGAAACGGATCCACCACCCCGACGCAGGGCTGCTCGCGATGGAGTTCTCCTCCTTCGCTGTCGAAGGCAGGCCGGAGCTGGGGATGATCATCTATAATCCCGCGTCACCCGAAGATGCCGAACGGCTGCGCGTGCTGCTCGATGCTCACGAGGGTTGATCTAACAGGTTCGCGAAAGACGCCTCGCAATCCAGTATCGAGCATCTGGGCGAACTGACTCGGTTTTCAACGTCGGCTCGTCCTTCATCTCGGCAGAAAGGGCTATTCGCCGCGGTATCGGATCGCCTAAGCCTCGACGCCGCACGCGCCCGGCGCAGCATCATGCCGACGAGCCCCATACCCACGATCAGGCTCATCCACGTCCCCGGCTCGGGCACCGCGCCGAGCTTCAGCGGATCATAGATCAAGGCCGATCGTGCTAATCTCGATAACGGGTGGCTCCCATATGCTCGCGAATGCCTGACAGCCTTCGCACTTTGGCACCTCGCTACCGTGAGCGGGAGCCATCCACCCCATTCATTCATCTCGGCGTTCAAGCCTCCTAGCCGTTCCGCGCAGCTGTCCGGCCACCTGATAGAGCGATAACCTAGATGCCGACGGTTACCGCGGCCGAGCGCGAGCTTGGGCCGTCCCCCTTATCCGACTCGAACGTTCAGACTCGTGGTCTTGTCATCTGCCGTAAACGTCGTGCGAGGAGGTGACAGGCGCGTCGCGTGCAGGCACTGCGGTGCCATGTCTCGCCCCGCACCTAAGCGCACGTGATCGCGCGCGGTCTGCGTCGCTGGCCGGCCTGGTCGCGCTCGCTTGGCGCCCGCGTGCGCTCATTCGAGTTGCTGTTCGTGCTGGTTGCGGTGCTCGTCGGCATGGGCGCCGGGCTGCTCACGGTGGTGCAGGGCGCGCTGGCGCGAGCGCTGCAGCACCTGCTGTACCGTCTGCCCGATGACCTGCGGCTCAGCGGCGTACCCGCGCTCGACTGGTGGCAGCTGCTCGTGCTGCCGCTCGGCGGCGCGGTGCTGGTGGCTTTCAATCGGATCGTCGGCGCGCGGCGCCGCTCGTTAGTCGACGCGGTCGAGGCCAATGCGCTGCACGGCGGGCAGCTCTCCGCGCGCGACAGCGCGATCGTATCGGGGCAGACGATCCTGTCGAACGGCTTCGGCGCCTCGGTCGGGCTGGAGGCGGCCTACGCGCAGCTCGGCGGGCTGATCGCCTCGGCGAGCGGGCGTTGGCTGGTGCTGCGCCGCGCCGACGTCCGCACTCTGGTAGGCTCGGGGGCGGGGGCGGCGATCGCCGCCGCCTTCGGTGCACCCTTGGCAGGTGCCTTCTACGCCTTCGAGGTGGTGATCGGCGCCTACACGCCGGCCGCGGTCGCGCCGGTCGTCGCGGCTGCTCTGGCGGGATCGCAGGTGGCGCAGCGACTCGGTACCGCTCCCTATATCGTCGCGGTCGAGCGCGGGCCGACGATCCACACCTTCGGATACCTCATCTACGGCGTCCTTGGCGTGTTGTGCGCGCTGATCGGCATCGCGATCATGCGCTCGGTGGGTGCGGTGGAGGCGCAGACGCGCGCGCGCTTGCCGGGGTGGAGTCGTCCGGTGATCGGCGGCGCGCTTCTGGCGGGGCTGGCGGCGGTGTCGCCGCAGGTGCTCTCCGCCGGACATAGCGCGCTCCACCTCGACATCACCGGTGGAGTGCCGCTCGCCTTCGTGGCGACGATCCTGCTGACCAAGGCGCTGGCCTCGATCGTCTCGCTCGGTTTCGGCTTCCGCGGTGGGCTATTCTTCGCCTCGCTGTTCCTCGGTACGCTGGTGGGCCATCTCTATGCCGGCGCGCTGGGCTGGATGGCGGGGGAGTCGATGCTCAACCCGGGCAACGCCGCGATGGTGGGGATGGCGGCGCTCGCGGTCGCCGTGATCGGTGCGCCCTTCACCATGACGATGCTGGTGCTCGAGGCGACGGGAAATTTCAGCCTGAGCGGCGCGGTGCTGGCGGCGAGCCTGGTCTCGTCGACGATCGTGCGCCAGTTCTTCGGTTATTCCTTCTCGACGTGGCGGCTGCACCTGCGCGGCGAAACGATCCGCAGCGCGCGCGACGTCGGCTGGGTCAAGGCGCTGACCGCCGGGCGCATGATGCGGCGCCAGCCCAATATGGTCGCGGGCAGCACCGGCGCCGCCGCGTTCCGCCGCCGCTTCCCGCTCGGCTCGACCAAGCGCGTGATCGTCCTCGACGAGGCTGGCCGCTATGCCGGGATCGTCGATCCCGTCGCGGCGCATGACGGCGCGATCGACGACGACACGCAGGTGTTCACGCTGGCACAGGGGCAAGGCGACATGCTGCGCCCCGAGACGGACATCCGCGCGGTGATGGCGTGCTTCGACGCGGCGCAGCGCGAGGAGCTGGCGGTGGTGGACGAGGGCGGCAAAGTGCTTGGCCTGCTGACCGAGGCGCACGTGCGGAGGCGCTACGGTGAGGAGCTGGAGAAGAGCCAGCGCGAGCTGTTCGGCGAGGCCTGATCCAGGCTCCGCCATGATCGTGCTGGGGAACAGCGTGCCGCAGGAACGGAGAGCGCCGATGCGCCCGTCCCTGCGATCGTCCCCTCGTCCTGGATCATCCTCTTCGTGCTGCCGGGCCGATTGATTGCTGAGGGCCCGCACGTCGAGCTACACCGGCGGCTTGGCTAGGCTAGGCTGGCGCCGCTATCGCATTGATCATGGTTCCGCTCGGCCTCGTCGCGACCTTCATGGCGGTTGCCCGCGGCACCATCCTTGGCCCGTTCGCCGCATTGGACGTGCTCCACATCGCGGGCTTCGCCGTGCTGACGAGCGCTGTTCTTGGCCTTCGCCGCCAGGCAGGTTGGCATAAGCGGCTGGCGCGGTGCGGAACCATCCTCCTCGATGCGCCGACGCGCGGGCTGGCGTCGCCGCGGCTTCGTGACGCGTACGTCGGACGGGGACGGCACCACGACCAGACCGAAGCATCCATACACGCCGCACAAAATGCCTTGCGCGTGGCAAAGGTCGTCGTCGAGAATGCCGGTATGATCCAGTCCGCTCCTGGCCTCGCTCAGTGAGACATCGCCGATCGAAACCGCAGGCGTTGATCCCAGGTCGGATGGCGGCGCGGTCAGCGGTGCTAGACATACGCCCACGCTTTTATCGTCCTGGGCGACTGAGTCCGTTGACGACGTTGGCGATCCGCGGTGTCGCGGTGCTCGTGCTCATCGGCATCGCGCTCGGCGGACACTGGGTCGATCGGGACGGGCTCAGGGACAATACGGACGGGTCGGTCAGCTTCCTAGACATCGTCTATTTCACCGTGATCACGGTCACGACCGTGGGGTACGGCGACATCGTACCGGTCAGCGACTCTGCGCGCATGTTCGACACGTTCGTCGTCACACCTATTCGGATCTTCGTGTTCCTCATATTTCTGGGTAGCGCCTATAGCTTCATGCTGAGGCAAGGCTGGGAGCGGTGGCGCATGGGCCTGGTCAGACATGAGTTGAAGGATCACGTCATCGTTTGCGGCTATGGCAGATCGGGCTCAGCGGCAGTCAGCGAGTTGCTTGAACGAGGTCATTCTCCCCAGCGCATCGTCGTCGTCGATGAGGATAGCGGCCGATTGCGGCTCGCCGAGGAGTGGGGCGTCGCAACGGTCGAGGGCGATGCGACCCACAATCGGGTACTCGAGATCGCGAAGGTTGAGGCTGCCAGCAACATCATTGTCTGCCCGGGCCGGGACGACACCGCCGTTCTTATCGTCCTCACCTGTCGTCGACTTGCTCCGCGTGCGGGCATCGCCGTGTCGATCGCGGCCATCGAGAACGAGCTACTTGCCCGTGATGCAGGCGCGACGATCATCGTCAATCCCGTCAGCTTCGGTGGACAGCTGCTCGCCCAATGCACCACCGGCCCGCATGTTGCTGACTACGTCACCGACCTGGTCACGCGAGCTGGCCGGATCGAGCTGCGGGAACGTGCTGTACGAGCAGAGGAGATTGGCACATCTCCGCGTGACGCAGCGGGCAGCCAAATTGTCCGGATCTACCGCGAGGAGAAGGTGATCGAGGTGGCACAAGCCCAAGCGGAGCGCCTAATGGCGGGAGATTGGGTGATCGAGCTTGTCGAGGCGACCTAAGAGCTGACCCGAGAGCCGTCACGCGAGACATCCTGAGCGTGTGCTGATTTCGTGCACTCGTTCAGACTCATCGCTGACACTCTCATCCGGCCGGACCGCGTCGGCTCCACTTCGGTCAACGGCCAAGGTGACGTAGTAGACGGCGGCTCAACCAACGCCGCAGCGGCTCGTCGTAGAGCTTCAGGCTGGCATAGGCCATCGCCACCGCGGCGACCACGAGCGCCGCACCGACCGGAACGCCGATCCGCGGGGGCACCTTCCGGTCGACTACCCAGGCGGTGTAGACGTAGATCAGCGGGTAATGCGTGATGTAGAGCGGGAACGACAGGTCGCCGAAGAAGCGCGCGATCCGCACGCTCCGTCCCGTCGCGGCCTTGTCCCCGGCGCCGAGCGCGACCACGAGCGGGAACAGCAGCAGCACGCAGCCGGCATCGTACAGGCCGTTCGTCCAGTGGTGCGGCGTATCACCCAGTCGCGGCAGGGCGAGCGCGACGATCAGCAGCGCGGCGCTGATCGCGAAGGCATGCCGGTGATGCAGCCGCCAACCCGAACGCATCAGCAGCATGCCGGCGAGGAACGGGTAGCACAGCCGCGCGAAGCCGACATGCACGCCCGCGGCGTCGAGCGACCAACCGCCGATCAGGTCACGGCGTGGCCCGAGCAGCGCGACCTCCAGCAGCAGCGCTGCCGCGAGCGCCGCGAACACGGTCAGCGCGCGCGCCGACAGCCGCCGCAGCACCAGCGCATAGGCCATGTTCGCGACATATTCGTAGAACAGCGACCAGGCCGGGCCGTTGAGCGGGTGGATCTCGTCCCAGCCGCGGATATCGAACTGCTTGGGTAGCGGCAGCAGCGTGCAGCCGAGCAGCATCACCAGCAGCATCTGCCACACCGGCGTCGCCGCGATCCGGGGGAACAGCTCGCCCGCCTGGAGGTAGAAGAGCGCTGCGCCCACCAGGCTGCCCAGCACCACCATCGGCTGGAGCCGGATCAGCCGGCGCAGGTAGAACTCTCGCTTCCCCATCCGCCCCCAGCGGTCGTCATAGGCGTAAGCGATGACGAAGCCCGAGAGCAGAAAGAAGAAGTCGACCGCCAGGTAGCCGTGGTTGATGATCTGCCGCGTCGGGTCACCATCGGCATATGCCTCGAACGTGTGGAACAGGACCACCATCAGTGCCGCGACGCCGCGCAGCCCGTCGAGCACGACATAGTGGCTCTTGCCCGGCGCGGTCGCGTCGGTCGACGTCGCCGCCGCGTCGGACGTGATGCCCGGCGTTGCTGTCAGCGATGCGCCGCTCACGGTCGACGCACCAGAGCGACGATCCCTGCCCGCGGCACCGCGACGACATGCGCGCCGCGCGTCAGGTCGATCAGCGTGCGCGACACCGCTCGCCCTTCCGCGTCGACGGCGCGCGCCTCGTAGCGCCCGAGATCGCGCGTCGCCTCCACCACCAGCCGCGACGCCGCGGTGGCGTTGACGAGGTCGATCGCGCGTACCGGCTCGTCCAGCGCGATGGCGCGATCGGCGTAAGCGGCGACGATCTGCTTGTCGGCGGACGTGGCGCGGACGAGCTCGTACTGCGCGTTGAGTCCTTCCGCACGAAGGCGCCCGTCAAGCAGCACGGCACGGTTGGCGCGCCAGTAAGCGAGATAGTGCGTCAGCATCGCGGCGTGCGCGGGCGTCAGCGTGTCGAGCCGCATCGATACCTGCGGCACCGCGAACAGCGTGTCGAGCAGCTGGAGCGCGGCGGTGTCGCTGGGCTCGTCGGGGTGCCACACGATCGGGTCGGCGTGGACCGGGGTGGCGCCGGCGAGCAGGCGCAGGTCGACGATGCGCTGGCGGTTGAGGATCGACTCGTTCGGCGCGTCCGAGGCGCGCAGCATGTTGCCGAAGGTGCGGATCACCGGCCCGCTATAAGGCTGGCGGAACTCGATCATGACATCGGGGCGGACCGCGCGCAGCGCCGCCATCACGTCCACCATCAGGCGGTTGACCGCCTCGTAGACGGAGGCGGTATCGCGCCCGTCGGCGCGGTCGAGCACGGTCGTCTCGTCGCTGCTGAACATGTCAATGAAGTCGAGCTTGAGCCCGTCCCAGCCCCAGTCGCGCACCGCGCGGCGGAAGGTCTCGACCAGATAGGCGCGCACCTCGGGGTAGCGCGGGTCGAGCACGTTGGTGCGCTGCTCCGCCCAGCGCCGCAGGATCTTGCCGCGGAAGCGCGGCAGCACCGCCGCCTCGTCGCCGACCAGCGGCACCGAGAACCACAGCATCCCCTTCATCCCGCGCGCGTGCAGCGCGTCGGTGACGACACGCATGCGCCGCAGCCGCTCGGGGCGCCAGTCGCCGGCATGCGCGTAGCCGCGGTTCGTGTCGCCGGTCTGCCAGCCGTCGTCGACGATCATCACCTTGAAGCCATGACGCGCCGCCGCCTCGGCTTCGGCCAGCACCGTCGCCTCGTCGACCGCCTGGTGATAGCTGTACCAGGTCGAATCGAGCGGCTCGCGCGCGGCCGTAGGCGCGGGCACGGGCACCTTGCCGGGCTGGCGCGACCACCAGGCCGCGACGTCGCCGAGCGCGTCCGCGACGGGGATCGCGCGCGTGTCGAGGCGCAGGCTGGTGGTGTAGCGCGTGATCGGCGCGTGGCGCTCGCTGAACAGCTCGACGCTGCCGTACACGCGCACATCCTCCTCGCGCAGCCTGGCCGCGAGCAGCACCGGCGTTACCGCCTCCTCGACCGCGACGGTGAGCCGGTTCTGCTCGCCGCGACCGTAGAGTGCCAGGACGGGCGCCGCGGCGGTGAGCGTCGAGCGCAGCCGCGTCGACGCGAAATCGGGCACGATCGTCCGGCCCAGGCTCGCGTCGGGTGTCCACATCCCCGCCATATCCACCGAGGGCTGCGACCAGCGGATCGTCAGCCGCGGCGGGGGTGCCGGCGTGGCGCGCGTCAGCGTCAGCACCGCGCGCGCCACGCCGGGCGCGATCGGCTCGGCGCGCACCGAGAGCGCGAAGCCGTCGAGCGCCCCCGCGACGGTCAGCTCGAGCCCGGCGACGGTGACGCTGCGGCGCGTCTCCGTCGCCGCGGGCGGCCCCGCCTGCGCCATCGTGGGCGCCGCCAGGAGGCAGCCGGCGAGCGCGGCGGCGAGCGCCACCTTCGTCATGTGCCTCTCCCCGGCCGCGGTCAGAACTTCAGTCGCGCGCCGAAATTGTAGCGCGCGCCGGTCTCCTGGAGCAGCAGGAAGCGCTCTTCGATCGCGGACCATTCGTGGATCCGCTGGTTGGTGACGTTCACGCCCTGGACGTAGATCTGGACGTTCGGCGTAATGTCGTAGCCGACGTTGAAGTCGAACTGGCCGTAGCTCGACCGGTTGCGGGGCCGACCCTGGTCCGAGCGGCACGAGCGCAGGTATTCGGACCGCCAATTGTACGAGCCGCGCGCCGAGATGCCGTACTTCTCGTAGAACACGCTGCCGTTCGCCGAGTGCGGCGACAGTCCGTTGTAGCCGCACTCATAGTCGGCGAGAGAGGCGTCGCGCTCCGCCTTGCTCTCGACATAGGTGTAGTTGCCCGCGACGCCGAAGCCGGACAGAGGACCGGGCAGGAAGTCGAGTGAATATTGCCCACCTACCTCGATGCCGCGGATCCAGCCGGTCTGGCCGTTGCGCGTCCGCGTGTCCTGGAAGGTGCGGCCGAAGCGCTCGACCGGCAGCGTCTGGAGTTCGAGGAAGTTGCTAAGGTCCTTGTAGAAGGCGCCGGCGCTGAGATAGCTGATCGAGTTGAAGTAATATTCGAGCGAGACATCGTAGTTGGTCGACTTAAACGGCTCTAGCGTCGGGTTGCCGCCGCTCGACTGCGGCACGGACACGCGGCCGCCGTACGAATTGTCTACGCCGAGGTCAGTCAGCGTCGGCCGCGTGACGGTCTGCGAGAAGGCCGCGCGCGCGATGAACTTGTCGGTGACGTTGAACTTGATGTTCGCCGACGGCAGCGCGTTGACGTAGCTGTTGCGGATCGAGACCGGGGTCGACTCGCCGTAGGTGAAGACCAAGGTGTCGTCGCCGCGCGTGTTGGTGATGTTGATCACCGGCTGGGCGAAGCCGCGCGACACGGTCTGGGTCCGCACCACGCGCACGCCCGCGTTGGCGCTCCAGCGCTCGCCGCCGAAGGACATGGCGATATAGCCGGCGAGCAGCCGCTCGTTGACGTTGGCTGTGCTGCCGACATTCTCGCGCACGCCATAGGGACCGCCCGGCAGCGCCAGCAGGCGCGCTGCCTCGGCGGCCTGCTCCGCCGCGGTCCGGCCCTGACGAGCGCGAGCGAGGTTGGCGGGATCGGAGAGGAAGGCGATCACCGCGTCGGTGTCGTAGGTGAAGAACTGCCCGGGCGCGTTCTGCGCGCCGGAGACGCCCTTGAGGAAGTTGTCGAGCGTGTACGGCGACAGCAGCGACTGGTCGACCGGGATGTCATAGCCGCAATAGGCGCAGTTGCCGTCGGAATTGCTGAAGAAGCGGCGGATCTTGGTGCGGTCCGAATAGGCCATGCCGATCCGCACCGAGCGCAGCACGCTGTCGTGGATCTTATAGTCGGTGTCGATGTGATATTCCGAGCTGGTGTCGCGCACGCGATTGGCGTCGATGCCGGTGAAGTGCGCGCGCATCAGCGACGGATCGGTGATGTTGCCGAAGTTGGACGCGGTGGGGACCTGGTCACCGACGTTGAGGTCGAACCGCGGACTGGTCTGCGCGAGCGAGCCGACGACGACGAACTGGGTGGGGTTGCGCTGCGTTGCGCGCGTGCGCGACGCGTCGAGCCGAACCTCGACGTCCTCGGTCGGGTTCCACTTAAGGTTGCCGCCTACCTGGTAGGTCTCGGTACGGCGATCGTTGTTGTTGACGATGTTGTCGTTCTGCGAGAGCGACACGCGGTCCGCCAGCAGCGGGTTGGCGGCGAGGAACTGCTGCCCGGGCCGGTTGAAGCCGATCGCCGAGGCGGTATCGTCGAGCTCCAAGCCGATATAGGGCGCCGAGTAGAAGTTGGCGAAGATGTTCCGGTGCGTGAACACGTCGAATTTGGAGTAGATGCCGTCAACCGTCAGTAGCAGCTGGTCGGTCACCTGCGCCTGGACCGCGCCCGCCAGGTTGATCCGACGGCGGCGGTCGAGCTGGCGCGCGAAGGCGAGGTTCTGCGGCACGTTCACGGTGGCGCCGGTGTTGCCCAGCGCGCCCGTCGTCAGCCCGGTGGAGGTAGCGCTGCCGTTGACGACGTTCTGCGGGCCGAACAACCATCCATCGGTCTGGATATAGTCGAGCTGGCTGCGCCGATCGGTGTAAGATCCCGAGAGCACGATGCCGAGCGTCTTGGCCTCGTTGGTTAGCGAGGTCACCGCCGAGAAATCGGGGCTGAGCTTCTCGCGCAGCGTGTCGTAGATGCCGCCCGCCGAGGCGGCGACGTGGAAGCCGCTGCGGCCATCGAGCGGGCGCGCCGTGATGACGTTGACGGTGGCGCCGATGCCGCCTTCCTGCAGCTCGGGCACGCTCGACTTGAACACGTCGGTGCGCTGGATCATGTTCGACGACAGCACGTCGAACGAGAACTCGCGCCCGGGATTGTCGGTCGCCATCACGCGGCCGTTGACGAGGACAGTGTTGAACTCGGGCCCGAGCCCGCGCACCGTGATGAACTGGCCCTCGCCGCCGGATCGGTCGATCGCGACGCCGGTGATGCGCTGGAGGGATTCCGCGATGTTGGCGTCGGGGAACTTGCCGACGTCCTCGGCCGAGATGGTGTCGACGATCTGCTGCGCGTCTCGCTTGATCCGCGCCGACGACGCGAGGCTGCCGCGAATACCGGTGACGACGATCTCGTCAGCGGCCTCGCTCTCACCCGGTCCGACCTGCGCCGCGACGGGCGTCGGCTCCTGCTCCGTGCCGGGCGGGCTCGTGACCGGCGCCCCCGCCGTGGGCGGCGCCGTCTGCGGCATGTCCTGCGCCAAGGTTGGAAACGCGACGATCATCCCGCTGGCGAGCAGCGCCGCCTTGACTGAAACCTTCATTTCAATCCTCCCCGATGCGAGGGCCGATCTACGCCGCCCCTTTGTTATGATCTATCTGGTATCCAGTCTTCGCAGCCTTGAGCAAGCGCTATTCTGCGGCAGTGATCGGATCAGCGCGGCTTTCATCAATATTGTAAATTACCGCCGCCTCGCGCCACGGCGATTTAGCAGAACCGGCATCGTTAGCTCGCCTGGACGACGGGAGGATGCGCTCCACGGCGGTCGATGCGCTACGAAGCAGTCCGATCTGCTCGCCTGAGGCGCGAGGCCCCTCGCGATCGCCGGTGCGACCTTCGGGTGATCGGGTCGACGGTCAGGATCTCGCTTCAGCGCGCCGCCCCTTTCCCCTGAGCGTTGTCCAAGCGTAATGACCGCACCCAAAATTCTCGGGGGAGACAGGAATTGCGCGCTTTTCTGCTCGGTGCCGTGACCGCCTCATTGGTCGCCACGCTCGCGGTGCCGGCGAGTGGTCAGTTCGGCATGCTGAAGAAGCTGGTGCCGGGCGGCATCAACCTTCCGACACTGCGCAAGGAGCCGATATCGACCAGTCTTGCCGATGCGCGATGGGCAGACCCGACGAAGGACGGTTTCGCACCACCCGCACCCAAGCAGCCGCTGACCGCGCTCCAGCGCACGCCCGCCGGCGGCTTCATCCTCCAGCCGGGCTACTACAGCTTCCACGACCAGAGCTACTGCCTTCACGCCGGAACCTACGGGCCGGGCGGCGGAGACGGCTATCTCT
>Ga0325400_1002038_pt1 | contig 17320 bp, 16 predicted proteins | sample PopdelMetagenome_2_FD_205662 | JGI IMG/M metagenome (GOLD analysis project Ga0325400, IMG submission 205662) | Populus deltoides microbial communities from Bellville, Georgia, United States - Xylem-PdKOR-R1 | ecosystem: Host-associated > Plants > Phyllosphere > Stem > Wood/Secondary xylem... | reverse complement strand
CGGGGATGCGGTGGCGGGTCCGACCGGGTAGGCAGACCCCGTGCGCGCGATCACCTACCGCGAAGCGGGCGGTCCCGAGGTCCTGCAGCTGTCCGACCAGCCGGTCCCCGAGCCCGGCCCCGGCGAGGTCCGCGTGGCGCTCGCCTTCTCGGGCGTCAACCCCACCGACTGGAAGCGCCGCAGCACCGCTTCCCCCGGCGACGACCCGCAGACCCCCGACCAGGACGGCGCCGGCACCGTGGACGCCGTCGGCGAGGGCGTGGACCCGGCGCGGGTCGGCGAGCGGGTGTGGGTGTGGGAGGCCGCGTGGGAGCGGCGCTGGGGCACCGCGGCCGAGCACACCGTCGTCCGGGCCGAGCAGGCCGTGCCGCTCGGCGACCACCCCTTCGAGCTCGGCGCGGCCCTGGGCATCCCGTTCATGACCGCGCACCGCTGCCTCACCGTCGCCGAGCACCTGCCCCGGCGGCTGGAGCCCGGCTCGCTGACCGGCCGCACCGTGCTGGTCCAGGGCGGCGCGGGCGCCGTGGGCAACGCCGCCGTCCAGCTGGCCCGCTGGGCGGGCGCCACGGTGGTCACCACCGTCAGCTCGCCGGAGAAGGCGGCCCTCGCCCGGGCCGCCGGCGCGCAGCACGTCGTGGACTACACGCGTGAGGACGTCGCCGCCCGGGTGCGCGAGATCGCCCCGGACGGCGTGCAGGCGGTGGTCGAGGTGTCCATCCGGGCCAACGCGGAGGTCGACACCAAGGTGGTCGCCCCGCACGCCTCGATCGCGATCTACGCCGACGACGGCGGCCCGGAGTTCAGCGCGCCGACCCGGGCGTTCATGGCGTCCAACGCCCGGTTGCAGTTCGTCCTGGTCTACACCGCCCCGGCCGAGGCCAAGGCGCAGGCGGTCGCCGACATCACCACCGCGCTGGCCGCGGGCGCCATCCGCGTGGGCGAGGACGCCGGGCTGCCGCTGCACACCTACCCGCTGGCCGAGACCGCGGCCGCGCACCAGGCCGTGCAGGACGCCGCCGTCGGCAAGGTGCTCATCGACGTCACCGCCTAGAGCCAGGTCCGCCGCGGGGGCGCGGGGCAGGCGTCCCCGCGGCGGGTCCTCCTGCACGGACGTCCGTCCCCCTGCACCAGGGCTGGTGCAGGGGGACGGAGTCGGATCAGGGGACCTGATCCACGCTGGGCCCCCGGGTCAGGCGCCGACGCCCAGCGAGCGGGCGATCAGCATCCGCTGCACCTCGCTGGTGCCCTCGCCGATCTCCAGGATCTTGGCGTCGCGGTAGAACCGGGCCACCGGGAACTCGTTCATGAACCCGTACCCGCCGTGCACCTGGGTGGCGTAGCGGGCGTTCTCCATCGCCATCTCCGAGCTGTACAGCTTGGCGATCGCGGCCTCGCGCTTGAACGGCTCGCCGCGCAGCATCTTCTCCGCCGCGCGGTAGTACGCCAGCCGCGCGGTGGAGGCCCGCACCTCCATGTCGGCAATCATGAACTGGATGGCCTGGTTGCGGCCGATCGGCGACCCGAAGGCTTCCCGCTCGGCGGCGTACTTCACGCTCTCGTCCACGCAGCCCTGCGCCAGCCCGACGGCGAGCGCGGCGATGGCGATGCGGCCCTCGTCCAGGATCGACAGGAACTGCGCGTAGCCGCGGCCCCGCTCCCCCACCAGGTTCTCCTCGGGCACCCGGACGTCGGCGAAGCTCAGCTCGCGGGTGTCCGAGGCGTTCCAGCCGACCTTGGAGTACCGCTGGCCCACGGTCAGGCCCGGCGTCCCCGACGGCACGATGATCGCCGAGATCTCCTTGCCGCCGTCGGGCTTGGTGCCGGTGACCGCGGTGACGGTGATGAGCTCGGTGAGGTCGGTGCCGGAGTTGGTGATGAAGGCCTTGGACCCGTTGATGACCCAGTGCCCGTCCTCCAGCCGCGCCGTCGTCCGGGTGGACCCGGCGTCCGAGCCGCCGCCGGCCTCGGTGAGCCCGAAGGCGCCCAGCGCCTCGCCGGCGCACAGCCGGGGCAGCCACTCCTTCTTCTGCTCCTCGGTGCCGAACCGGAAGATGGGCATCGCGCCCAGCGACACCCCGGCCTCGAGGGTGATCGCGATCGAGGAGTCCACCCGGGCCAGCTCCTCCAGCGCCACGCAGAGGGTGAAGTAGTCACCGCCCGAGCCGCCGTGCTCCTCGGGGAAGGGCAGGCCGAACAGCCCGAGCTCGCCCATCTGGCGCACGATCGCCGTGGGGAACTCGTCGGCCTCGTAGAACGCCCCGATCTGCGGGCGCACCACCTCGTCGGCGAATTCGCGGACCATCGTCCGCAGGGCCTCGGTCTCGGTGTCGAGCCGGTAGTCCAGCACCATCGTTCAGTCCCCCTCGGTCGCGCGTGGGGTCACCACGGCCACCTGCTCGTCCAGCCGGACCTGGTGGCCGGCGGTCACGGGGAGCTCGGTGACGACGCCGTCGACCGGCGCGGTCAGCACGTGCTCCATCTTCATCGCCTCGACGACCAGCAGCGGGGTCCCCGCCACCACCTCGTCGCCGACCGCGGCCCGCACGAGCGTCACCGTCCCGGGCATCGGGGCGGTCACCACCCCGTCGCCGGCCGCGGCCGCTCCCGCCCCCGTCGCCCGCTCGACCAGCCGGAACGCCGCTGCGAAGCCCTCGATCCCCAGGTGCACCGTCGACCCGTCGCGGGCCGTGGCGTACCAGGTGGTCACGTCGTCCAGCGCCACCGCGAGACGGCCGCCGTCCCGCCAGGCGCGCGCCCGCTGCGGGGCCCCCTCGCCCACCCGGACCTCACCGTCGGCGGCCCGGCCGCGGGTGCGCACCGGTACCGGGTCGCCGCCGGGCACCACCAGCGTGCGGGTGGTCCAGGCGTGCTCGCCGACCCGCCAGCCGCCGGGCACCGCCCACGGGTCGACGACGGCGCCGGTGGGCTCGTCGTCCAGCAGCAGCGCCAGCGCCGCGGCGGCGTACACCCCGGGCGGCGGGTCCTCGGCCCGGGTCAGCTGCTCGCCGCGCCGCTCGATCAGCCCGGTGTCCAGGTCGCCGGCGACGACGGCGGGGTCGGTGAGCAGCGCGCGCAGGAACGGCACGTTGGTCGTCACGCCCAGGACGGCGGTGCGGCCCAGCGCCGCCACCAGCCGGCTCCGCGCGGTCTCCCGCGTCGGGCCCCAGGCGATGACCTTGGCCAGCATCGGGTCGTAGTCCGAGCCGACGACGCCGCCCTCGACCAGCGAGCTGTCCACCCGGACGCCCTCGCCGGAGGCCTCGGTCAGGGCCACCACCCGGCCGGCCTGCGGCAGGAACCCGCGGGAGGGGTCCTCGGCGTAGACGCGGGCCTCGATGGCGTGCCCGTCCAGGGACACGTCGGCCTGCTCGAAGGGCAGCTGCTCCCCCGCGGCCACGCGCACCTGCAGCTCGACCAGGTCCAGCCCGGTGACGGCCTCGGTGACCGGGTGCTCGACCTGCAGCCGGGTGTTCATCTCCAGGAAGAAGAAGTCCCGTGGGTTGTCGGCGTCGACGATGAACTCCACCGTGCCGGCGCCGGTGTAGCCGACCGCGGCCGCGGCGTCGACGGCGGCCTGGCCCATCGTGGCCCGCATCCGCGCCGACAGCAGGGGCGACGGCGCCTCCTCGACGACCTTCTGGTGCCGCCGCTGCAGGGAGCACTCGCGCTCGCCCAGGTGCACGACGGTGCCGTGCGTGTCGGCCATGACCTGCACCTCGATGTGCCGGCTGTTGCCCACGTACCGCTCGACCAGCAGCGTGTCGTCGCCGAAGGAGGAGCGGGCCTCGCGGCGGGCGCCGGCGATCTGCTCGGCGAGCTCGGACTCCTCGCGCACCACCCGCATGCCCTTGCCGCCGCCGCCCGCCGACGGCTTGAGCAGCACGGGGAACCCGGCGGCGACGGCGGCCGCGGCCACCGCGGCGTCGTCCATGCCGGGCTCGGAGGACCCGGGGACGACGGGGACGCCGGCCGCAGCCACGGTGGCCTTGGCCCGGATCTTGTCGCCCATCGCGTCGATGGCGGCCACCGGCGGGCCGATGAAGGTGATGCCCGCGGCCGCCAGCGCCCGGGCGAACTCCACGTTCTCGGACAGGAAGCCGTAGCCGGGGTGCACGGCCTCGGCACCCGTGGCCCGGCACGCGGCGAGCACGCGCTCGACCGAGAGGTAGCTCTGCGCGGCCGGCGCCGGCCCGATGGGGACGGCGAGGTCGGCGACCCGGGTGTGCAGCGCACCGGCGTCGGCCTCGCTGTACACCGCCACGGAGCGGATGCCCATGGAGCGCAGGGTGCGGATGACCCGCACCGCGATCTCGCCGCGGTTGGCGACCAGGACGGTGGTGAACATCAGGCCGCCACCGCCGGGAGGTCAGACCTTCGCGAGCTTGACCAACCGCCGCTTCTTGACCGTGTAGCCCGGCGGCAGCGTGCCCTCGGCGAGGGCACGCAGCGGGCACCGCCCGCAGCGCGGCTTGTCGACGCAGCACTTCTTCTTCGGCATGCGCTGCTTGGCCATGCGGTGAGGTTAGCCATACCTGCCTCGTGCGGGAAGGGACGGGCCCGGGGGGCCGGTACCGTGCGGTCGACGTCCAGCACCGACGAGGAGACCCCGTGGCCGCCGAAGCCTTCGTGAACCAGCTCAACGTGCAGATCGGCAACGAGTTCGCCGCGCACCAGCAGTACGTCGCCGTCGCCGTCTACTACGACCAGCAGACGATGCAGCAGACCGCTCAGCTGTTCTTCGACCAGGCCGCCGAGGAGCGCAGCCACGCGATGATGATGGTGCGCTACCTGCTCGACGCCGACGCCGAGGTGCGCATCCCCGCCCTGCCGGCCCCGGTCTGCGACTTCGCCGACGTGGTGGCGCCGATCGCGCTGGCCCTGGAGCAGGAGAAGCGCGTCACCCAGCAGATCAACGAGCTGACCGCGATCGCTCGGCGGGAGAACGACTTCGCCTCCGACCAGTTCATGCAGTGGTTCATCAAGGAGCAGGTCGAGGAGGTCTCCACGATGAGCGACCTGCTCGCCGTCGCCAGGCGCAGCGCGCACGACGTCGAGCAGATCGAGGACTACGTGCAGCGGGAGCACGCCGCCGAGGGCGTCGACCCCACCGCTCCGCGCATCGCGGGCGTCTGAGCCGGTCTCACATCCGGAAGACGCCATAGCCGACCTCCTCCAGGGGGGCGTGCGAGACCGCGGACAGCGCCAGGCCCAGCACGGTGCGGGTGTCGGCGGGGGCGATGACCCCGTCGTCCCACAGCCGCGCGGTGGCGTAGTACGGGTGGCCCTGCCGCTCGTACTGCTCGCGGACGGGGGCCTTGAAGGCCTCCTCGTCCTCGGCCGACCACTCCTCCCCGCGGGCCTCCAGCCCGTCGCGGCGGACGGTGGCCAGCACGCCCGCGGCCTGCTCGCCGCCCATCACCGAGATGCGGGCGTTCGGCCAGGTCCACAGGAACCGGGGTGAGTAGGCCCGGCCGCACATCGAGTAGTTGCCGGCGCCGAACGAGCCGCCGATGACCACGGTCAGCTTGGGCACCCGGGCGCAGGCGACGGCGGTGACCATCTTGGCGCCGTGCTTGGCGATGCCGCCGGCCTCGTAGTCCCGGCCGACCATGAACCCGCTGATGTTCTGCAGGAACAGCAGCGGCACCTTGCGCTTGTCGCACAGCTCGACGAAGTGCGCGCCCTTGACGGCGGACTCGCCGAACAGGATGCCGTTGTTGGCCACGATCCCCACCGGGTGCCCGTGGATGCGGGCGAACCCGGTGACCAGGGTCTGCCCGTAGAGGGCCTTGAACTCGGCGAACCGGCTGCCGTCGACCAGCCGGGCGATGACCTCGCGGACGTCGTAGGGCGTGCGGCTGTCCGGGGGGACGACGTCGTACAGGCTGTCGGCGGGGTACGCGGGCTCCTCGGTGGGCTGCACCTCCCACGGGGCCGGCGCCACCGGTGCCAAGGTGCCGACGATGCGGCGCAGGATCTGCAGCGCGTGCTCGTCGTCCTCGGCCAGGTGGTCGGTGACGCCGCTGGTGCGGCTGTGCAGGTCGCCGCCGCCGAGCTCCTCGGCGGTGACGACCTCGCCGGTGGCGGCCTTCACCAGCGGCGGGCCGCCGAGGAAGATCGTGCCCTGCTCCCGGACGATGACCGCCTCGTCGCTCATCGCCGGCACGTAGGCACCGCCCGCGGTGCACGACCCGAGGACGGCGGCCAGCTGCGGGATGCCGCGGCGGGACATCTGCGCCTGGTTGTAGAAGATCCGGCCGAAGTGGTCGCGGTCGGGGAAGACCTCGTCCTGGCGGGGCAGGAAGGCACCGCCGGAGTCGACCAGGTAGAGGCAGGGCAGCTCGTTCTGCAGCGCCACCTCCTGGGCGCGCAGGTGCTTCTTGACCGTCATCGGGTAGTAGGTGCCGCCCTTGACGGTGGCGTCGTTGGCCACCACCACGACCTCGCGGCCGGCCACCCGCCCGACGCCGGTGATGATCCCGGCAGCCGGCGCGTCGCCGTCGTAGAGGCCGTGCGCGGCCAGCGGCGAGAGCTCCAGGAACGGGCTGCCGGGGTCGAGCAGGGTGTCGACCCGGTCGCGCGGCAGCAGCTTGCCGCGGTCGGTGTGCCGGGTGCGGGCGCGCTCGCCCCCGCCCTGCGCGACGGCCGCTAGCTGCTCGGCGAGGTCGGCGGCCAGCTCGTGGTGCCGCTGCGCCCACCCGGCGGCGGCACCCGGGTCGGCCGGCGGGGAGCTGCTCAGCACCGGTGCGTCCACGTCCGGGATGTTAACCACGGTTCACGTCCGGGGTCCAGCGCGGGGTGAACGCGGGTTAACATCTGCGCCATGACCGCGGAGCCCGACAGCGCGTTGCACGCCGACGCCGCGCGCCCCTCGCGCCGGGAGCAGATCCTGCAGGCCGCCGCCCGGCTGTTCGCCGAGCGCGGGTCGCGCAGCGTCGGGGTCGACGACGTCGGCGCCGCGGTGGGGGTGACCGGCCCGGCCATCTACCGGCACTTCGCCAGCAAGGACGCGATGCTGGCCGAGATGCTGCTGCGGATCAGCGAGCGGCTGCACACCGGCGCCGAGCAGGTCGTCAGCGGCGCGGGCGGCGACCCGGCCGCCCAGCTCGCCGCCCTGGTCGCCTTCCAGGTCGACTTCGCCCTGGACAACCCCGCGCTGATCACCGTGCAGGACCGCGACCTCGGCGCGCTCTCCGACGACGACGCCCGCCAGGTCCGCCGGCTGCAGCGCCGCTACGTCGAGCAGTGGGTCGCGGTGCTGGGCGCGCTGCACCCCGACGCCTCCACCGCCGCCTGCCGGGCCCGCGCGCACGCCCTGTTCGGGCTCATCAACTCCACCCCGCACAGCGCCGGCCGGGTCCCCCGGCCGGCGATGGTCGAGCTGCTCACCGCGATGGCCACCGCGGCGGCGACCAGCTGACCGCTACAGGTGCGGCTGGCCGGTCGAGGCGCTGGTCCCGCCGTCCACCGCGAGCACGGCACCGGTGACGTAGCGGGCGGCGTCGCTGGCCAGGAACAGCACCGCCGGGGCGACGTCCTCGGGCTCGCCGGGCCGGCCCAGCGCGATCCGGTCCACGAACGGGGCCAGCGACTCCTCGTCGCGGCCCATGCCCTCGGTCAGCTCGGTCAGCGTGAACGCCGGGGCCACCGCGTTGAGCCGGACCCCCTCGCCGCCCCAGTCCAGCGCCAGCGAGCGGACGAAGTTGGTGATCGCCGCCTTGGTCGCGTTGTAGGCCGCCTGCCCCCAGTCACCGCGGTCGCCGGACACGCTGGACACCGCGACCAGGTTGCCGCCCGAGGCGGCCAGGTGCGGCAGCACGGCCTTGGCCAGGTGGAAGAAGCCGTCGACGTTGGTGGCCCGCAGCGCTGCCCAGTCCTCGTCGGCCAGGTCGGTCAGCGGGCCGCTCTGGTAGCCCGCGGCGTTGGAGACCACGACGTCCAGCCGCCCGAACCGGTCGACGACCTGCGCGACGAGCGCGGCCACCGCGGCCCCGTCGGACACGTCGGCCGGCACCGCGACGGCGCGGTCGGCGGGCCGGCCGTCGAGCGCCTGCTCCAGGCGCTCCCGGCGCCGGCCGGTGATGACCACCGTGGCACCGGCGTCCAGGAACGCGTCGGTGATGGCCCGCCCGATGCCGGTACCGCCTCCGGTGACCAGGACGACGGTGTCGGTGAAGTCGAAGCTCGCGTGCTGCACGGGGGGCCTTCCTGCTCGGGTCGTGGACCCGACCCGGCTACCCGGACCCTGCGCCGGTCAGTCCTGGGTGGCGACCAGGTCCAGGCCGCCGTCGGCCAGCTGCTGCAGCCCCGCCGCCGGCCCGGCCTCGCCGGTCCACGACGTCTCCACGATGACCGCGACGTCGTCGACGGTGGTGCTCGCGTAGTCGGCGCTGCGCAGTTCCTCCGGGCCGCCCGGGTAGCGGGCACCCTCGCGCAGCAGGTCCGAGACGTTGCCGGTGCCCGACACGTCGGTCAGCGACAGCAGCGCGGTGGCGCGGGCGGCGTCGGGCATCGTCACCCGCGACACCGACACCACCGCCGGCACGCCGTCGACCTCGGCCGACCAGAGGGCCCGGGACAGGCCCAGGCAGTCGGTGGTGCCGAAGAAGCCGCTGATCGCACCGTAGGCGTGGTCCCGGCAGGTGGTGTCGTACTCCACGACCTGCAGCGTGTACGCGGTGTCGCCGGCGGTCTGCACGGTCCCGACCGGGAGCGCCGCCGGGGTGCTCGGGCCCGCACTGGTCGGTGCCGCGGTGGAGGTCGGCGCCGGCCCGCCGGCGTCGTCGTCGGCGGACCCGCCCCGGGTCAGCAGGAACCCCCCGAGGCCGAGCAGCACCACCAGGACGACGGCGGCGAGCACGACGAGCAGCCCGCGCCGCGACCGCCGGGGACGCCCGGGGTCGGCGGCCGGAGCCGCCGGCCGGGTCCACGACGGCGGTCCGGCGGCCTCGCCGCGGTCCGGGCCGCCGAAGATCCCGCCGATGCCACCGGTCTCGTCGACGGGCACCGGCTGCTGCACCGTCGGCGGGGTCCACGGGGCCTGGGGCGTCGGGGCCGCCGGGGGTGCCTGCTGCGGCTCGGGGGCCGGGCGCGGGACGATCGCCTGGGTCTCGTGCCACTCGGGCTCGCGCTGGGGCTGCTGCGGCTGCGGCTGGGCGGTGGGCGCCGCGCCGCCGAGCAGCGAGACGGTGTCGCCGCCGGCGCGCGGCTCGGGGGCCTGCGCCGCCGCGGCGGCCGCTGCCAGCGCCGCCGCGGCCGCCGGGTCGACGAGAGGCCCGCCGGGCGACCCGACCGGCGCGCCCGAGGACCCGGGGCCGGTGGCCGGCCAGTCGGTGCGGGTGGCCGGCGGGGTGGCGGTCGGGCCGGCCGGGCGGGCGGTGGGCTGGTCGGCGAAGCCGGCCGGGGCGAGCAGCTCGCGGCGGCGCAGCACGTACGGCGAGTAGGGGAACCCCTCGCCGTTGAGCTCCTCCACGGCGGGGCTGCGGCCGGCGACGCCGAGCGCCTCGAGCGCCGCGCGGACGTCGGCGGTGGTCCACAGCCGCGGGTTCCCGGTGCCGGCGTACCGGGCCGCGCGGGCGATGCCCAGCAGCAGCGAGCGGGACTCCAGCAGCGCGACCTGGTCGCCCTCGCCGAGGTCGCCGTCGGCGGGGACCAGGCCGGTGAGCTCGCCGTGCAGCACGGTCAGCCGGGCGATGCGACCGGGCTCCAGCCCCGCTCGGCGCAGCCGGGTGGCGGCCTCCATGCCGGCCCGCATGAGGCCGTCCAGCGGGGTCGACCCCCCGCCGGCCAGCCGCAGCACGTCGCCGGGCCCGGCGCCCGGGCCGATGGTCCAGGACCCCTCGGGCAGCACCGTGACGACACCGGACTGGCGCACCACCTCGACGACGCGGACCACCGCGACGCCCTCGGGCACCAGCACGACGGCGTCGCAGATGCGGCGGTCCATCGGACCGTCGGACAGCGCCAGCGACGCGACCAGCGCCCCGCGGACCGACCCGCCGGTGTCCCAGCTGGCCAACTCGGCGAAGAACGCGCGCTCGGCGGAGGTCTCCAGCCCGGAGGGCGTCAGGATCAGCACCGCGCTGCGCCGCCGCCCTGCGCACGGATCCCGGCCTTCTCGGTCATCGCCCCGACGTTACGACATCGTCGCGGCCGGTCCGGGACTCACGGTGCGGACGCGCCGCCTGCGGCCACCGGGACGCCCTGCACCGACGCGGCGCGCCACCGCGCCCACCGCCGGGACGCCGCGGTCCGGTCGACCAGGGCCCACAGCAGGGCGAACCCGATGCACACGAACGGCGCCGCGTGCCAGTCCCAGGGCGGGATCACCGCCACGAACTCCTGCAGGAAGGCGGCGAGGAACACGGCCGCGGCGACCGGGACGCCGGCCGCCCAGCCCGGCACCCGCCACTGCACGGCCAGGTCGACCAGCACGGCGCCGGCCAGCAGCATCACCGGCAGCACCGAGGGCGGGAACCCGGTGGCCACCAGCAGGCCCCAGGTCACCGCGCGGTACCCGAGGTAGGCCGCGGTCAGCAGGGTCGCCGTCCACCGGACGCCGGTGACCTTGCGGGCCACCACGAGGGTGAGCAACCCGGCGCCGACAAGCCAGGCCGGGTGCACCCACGGCGGCACCGGCAGCATGAAGCTGGTCGGCGAGGACCCCTGCGCGGCGGCGAAGTCCAGCAGCTGGGGCTCCGCGGTGGTGTGCCCGGCCCGGTAGTCGGCCAGCGACAGCACGCCGTACTCCTGGTGCTGGTTGGGGAACAGCACGTTCTCCAGGAAGAAGAACCACAGCCCCAGGTGGACGGCGGTGCGCACCGGCCCCGGCGCGGCGTACAGCCACCACCCGCGCAGCGCGCCGGCGAGCATGATCGCGGTGCCCACGTAGAGCAGCGCGTGGCTGGGGCTCCAGCTGGTGATGTCCAGCCCGTTGATGCGGTGGTTGATGATGTCGATCGGCACCGCCAGCAGGAACGTCGCCGTGCCGGCCTGCATCCAGCGCAGCGCCCGGCGGTCGACCCCGCGGCCCGAGTAGCTGTGCACCACGACCAGGGCGACGACGAGGACCGTGCCCGCGGAGTTGAGCAGGTGCGGGGGCGCCAGGTCGTCGCGCAGCCACTTGAAGTGCCAGGAGACGTCCCACGAGGACCCCAGCATCTTCAGCCCGAAGGCGAGCAGCCAGCCGCCGTAGAGCCAGCGCAGCTCGGGCTCGCTGGTCGGGCGGCCGGGACGTCCCGGGGTCATGGCACAGGCCCACAGCCACCGCAGCGCGGCGACGGGGTGCCGCAGGGCGGCACGCACCGACGCGGGGGCGGGACGGGGGACCTCGACCGTGCGGGTGTCCAGGGTCATGGGAGCAGCTCCTGCGGCAGGCGAGCCAGCAGCGTATCGATCCCGGGGCCCTGGGTCAGCACCTTCGAGTGGCGGGAGTGGCGCTTCTGCCGTAGTGCGGCCGCTGCGCCGGGGCGGGTGCGTACTGTCCCCTTCCGTGGCAGGCAACGGAGCGCACAACCTGGTCTGGATCGACTGCGAGATGACCGGGCTCGACCTGGGCCGGGACAAGCTCGTCGAGATCGCCGTCGTGGTCACCGACTCCGAGCTGAACGTGCTCGACGAGGGCCTGGACGTGATCATCCACGCCGAGGACGAGGACCTGGCCGGGATGGCCGACGTGGTGGTCGCGATGCACGCCAAGTCCGGGCTGACCGAGGCGGTGCGGGCGTCCACGGTGACCCTGGCCGAGGCCGAGGAGCAGGTGCTGGCCTACGTCAAGCGGTTCGTGCCCGAGCGGCGCACCGCCCCGCTGTGCGGCAACTCCATCGGCACCGACCGCGGCTTCCTGGCCCGCGACATGCCGGCGCTGGACGACCACCTGCACTACCGCATGGTCGACGTCTCCTCGGTCAAGGAGCTCGCCCGGCGCTGGTTCCCGCGGGTCTACTTCAACCAGCCGCCCAAGGGCCTGGCGCACCGCGCCCTCGCCGACATCCTGGAGTCGATCCGGGAGCTGGCCTACTACCGCGGTGCGGTGTTCGTGCCCGCCCCCGGCCCCACGACCGAGCAGGCCCAGGCCGCCGCGGCCGCCGCCACCGACGTCTACGCCCCCCTGCTGGCCCCTCCGCAGGACAGCTGAGGGCTCCGGTACTCTTCTCGACGGCCCGCCCTGCTGCTGGCCGCGCGGTGGGTGTAGCTCAGCTGGTAGAGCGCCAGGTTGTGATCCTGGATGTCGCGGGTTCGAGTCCCGTCACTCACCCCACCCGGTCCCCCGGTCAGCCTCGGCTGGCCGGGGGACCGTCGCATCCGGGGGTTGTCACATCCGCGCCGCCGGCGGTGCTGAACGGGTATGGACCTCGTCGTCGCCGGCCACCCGACGCCCGCCGCCCCCGGGCCGGTGGCCGTCGCGTCGGCCGGCGCCAGGAGAAGGGACCGCCCGGCCGTGGCCGACCGCGACCACCGCGCCGTGCGCGGTGACCTCGAGCAGGTGTTCCGCCGCCACTACGGCACCGTCGTCGCCGTCGCCGCCCGGGTGCTCGGCGGACGCAGCGAGGCCGAGGACGTCGCCCAGGAGGTCTTCCTCTCCTTCGGGCGGTCGGCGGTCCCGGCCGCCGAGGCGGGCGGCTGGTTGTCGGTGGCCGCCGCGCACACCGCGCTGAACCACCTGCGGTCGAGCCGCCGCCGCAGCGACCGCGAGGCCGCGGTCGCCACCGGGGCACCCGCCGACGTGCCCGACGTCGCCGACGACGTCGTCACCCGCGAGGGCCACGCGCACGTGCGCGCGGCCCTGGCCGCCCTCCCCCGCACCCAGGCCGTGGCCCTCGTGCTGCGGCACAGCGGCCTCAGCTACGCCGACGTCGCCGAGGCCCTCGACCTGTCCCCCGGATCCGTCGGCACGACCCTCCGTCGTGCCGAGGCCGCCCTGCGCAAGGAGCTGCACCCGTGAACCGTCACCCGAGCCCTGGCCTGCTGCGCCGCCTGGTCGACGAGCCGGCCGGGGTCACCGACGCCGACCGCGCCCACGTCGCCGGCTGCACCGGGTGCCTGACCGAGGTGGCCGCCGCCGCCGACGACGCCCGGGCGGTCCGGCTCGCCCTGGCCACCCCGGCCGACGCCGTCGACGCCGACGCCGCGTGGGACCGGCTCTCGGCCGCGCTGCCCGATCCGCTGCCGGCCGGCCGTACCGCGGCGGCCCGGCCGTCCCTGCGCCGCGGCCGGGCCCACCGGGCCGGCGGCGTGCGCCGACCGCTCACCGCGGCCGTGGCCTTCGCCGCCGTGCTGTCCGTCGCCGGGGTCGCGGCGGCCAACGACTGGCTGCCGGTCTTCCGCACCGAGCAGGTCGCGCCGGTGGCCTTCGACAGCGCCGACCTGGTCGCGCTGCCCGACCTGAGCGCCTACGGCACCGTCGAGGTCACCGGCGACGGCGACCTGCACCAGGCCGCCGACCCCGCGGCCGCCGCCGAGGAGACCGGCCTCGACGTGCCCGCCGTCGCCGAGCTGCCCGGCGGTGTCGTCGGCGAGCCCACGGTCCAGGTCGGCGGGCAGGTCAGCGCCGTGTTCACCTTCTCCGCCGACCTCGCCGCCGAGGCCGGCGCGGCCGCGCCGCCGGCCGGTCTGGACGGCAGCCGGGTGCGGTTGGTGGCCGGGCCGGGGGTGGCCCAGGTGTGGACGTCGGCCTCCGGCGTCCCGGCGCTGGTCGTGGCGACCGCGGTGGCCCCCTCGGCGGACTCCTCCGGGGCGCCGTTCACGACGTTGCGGGACTACCTGCTGTCCCTGCCCGGGCTCCCCGACGACCTGGCCGCGCAGCTGCGCACCTTCACCGCCGACGGCACCACCCTGCCGCTGCCGGTGCCCACCGACCTCGCCGACAGCTCCCCCGCCGAGGTCGACGGCACCCCGGCGACGGTCCTGGAGAGCCGCGACCGGTCGATGGCGGCCGTGGTCTGGGTGCAGGACGGCGTCGTGACCGCCGTCGCCGGGTCCCTCGGCGCCGACGAGGTGCTGGCCGTCGCCCGGGGCCTGCGCTGACCACCGGCACCGGCGGCCCGGACCTGCGAGCCGCCGCGGACCTGGTGGCCGGGCTCCCGCCCGCACCGGCGGCGTGGTGCAGCGGGCTGCGCAAGCGCTACCGGCGCCGGACCGCGGTCCACGACGTGTCCTTCGAGGTGGGCCGGGGGGAGGTCGTCGGGCTGCTGGGCCCCAACGGGGCCGGCAAGACCACGGTGATCAAGATGTTGCTGGGCCTGGTGCGGCCCGACGGCGGCGAGGCGCTGCTGCTGGGGCGCCCGGCCGCCGAGCCCGCCGCCCGCACCGACGTCGGCTACCTCCCGGAGCTGTTCCGCTACCAGCCCTGGCTGACCCCCACCGAGGTGCTCGCCCTGCACGTCCGGCTGGCCGGCGCCGCGGTGCCCGAGGCCGAGCGGAAGGAGTGCCTGGCCACGGTGGGCCTGGCCGGGCGGGGCGACGACCGGGTCGGCGGGTTCTCCAAGGGCATGCAGCAGCGGCTGGGGCTGGCCGTCGCGCTGGTCGCCCGGCCGCGCTTCGTCGTCCTGGACGAGCCGACCAGCGCCCTGGACCCGCTGGGCCGCGCCGACGTGCGGGACGTCGTGCTCGACCTGCGGGCCCGCGGCGTGGCCGTGCTGCTGAACTCGCACCTGATCGGCGAGGTCGAACGGGTCTGCGACCGGGTCGTCGTGCTCGACCGCGGCCGGGTCGCCGCCGCGGGCACGCTGGCCGAGCTGCTGGGCCAGCGCGAACTGCGGTTGCACCTGACCGGGCTCACCGCCCCGGCCCTGGAGCGCCTCGCCCGCACCGGCGAGGTGCACCGGGAGGGCGACTGGCTGACCGTCGCCGTCCCCGCCGACGACGAGGCGACCGCGCCGGAGCTGGTGCGCGACCTGGTCGGGCTCGGGGTGTCGGTGCACGCCGTGGAGCCGGTGCGGATGAGCCTGGAGGACCGCCTGCTGGGCATCCTGCGCGCCGGTGCGGCGGACCGGGAGGAGCAGTCGTGACGACGGTGCTCACGGTGGCCGCGCTCACCGTCCGCGAGGCGACCCGGCGCCGGGTGGTGCTGGCCCTCGGCGTGCTCACCGTGGCGCTGGTGGGGCTCAGCGTGCTGGGCTTCAGCCGGCTGGCCGGTGAGTCGCTGACCAGCGGCGAGGCCCGCCTGGTGGCCTCGATCCTGCTGAACCTGGTGATGTTCGGCTTCAGCCTGGTCGCCGCGCTGGGCACCGCGTTCCTGGCCGGCCCCACCCTGGCCGGCGAGACCGAGTCCGGCACGGCCCTCGCGATGCTGGCCCGGCCCGTGCGGCGGTCGGCGTTCCTGCTGGGCAAGACCCTGGGCCTGGTGGCCTTCGGCAGCGGGTTCGTCGTCCTGGCCGGGCTGGCCGAGGTCGTCGTCGTGGGCCTGACCGTGGACTACTGGCCACCGTCGCCGGTCGCGGCGCTGGTCCTGCTCGGCGCGCAGACCGCGGTGCTGCTGACCCTCACCGTGCTGCTGTCGACCGTCGTCTCGCCCATGGCGTCCGGGGTCGTGGCGGTCGGGCTGTTCTGCACGACCTGGGTGGCCGGCGTGGTCGGGGCGATCGGCGGCTCCCTGGGCAACGAGGCCGTCGAGCGGGTGGGCAGCGTCTCCCGGATCCTGCTCCCCACCGACGGGCTGTGGCGGGGCGCCATGAACGCCTTCCAGGACCCAGGGGCGCTGACCGCGTTCGGTGGTGCCGACGAGGGCGCGGGTGCGTTCCCGTTCCTGAGCGTCGCGCCGCTGACCCCGGTCTACCTCGGCTACACCGCGCTGTGGGTGGTCATGGTCTGGGCCCTGGCCGCCCTCGCCTACGGGCGCAAGGACCTCTGAGGGTCAGCCCAGCGCGCTGCCGGCCACCCACTGGTCCCACGGGATGGCCCAGTCGTAGATGTCGCCGTCGGCGCGGGACAGCGTCGGGCCGACGGAGTTCACCACCTCGACCACGTCGCCGGGCTGGGAGAAGTCGTAGAACCACTGCGCCCGGTCGGTGGACAGGTTGATGCAGCCGTGCGAGACGTTCGACGAGCCCTGCTGGCCCACCGACCACGGCGCGGCGTGCACGAACTCGCCGTTGTTGGAGATGCGCGTCGCGTACCTGACGTCGGTGCGGTACCCGCCCGGGGCGTCGACGGCCAGGCCGAAGGTGGAGGAGTCCATCGTGATGTCGGCGAACTTCTCCAGCACCACGTGGGCGCCGTTGCGGGTCGGGTTGGCGTTGCTGCCCGCGCTCATCGGGTAGGTCTGCACGACCTGGTCACCGGAGTAGACGGTAAGGGTGTGCGAGCCGGCGTCGGCGACCGAGACGTGCTTGTCGCCGACGGTGAAGGACACCGTGCGGTTCTTCTCGCCCCAGACGCCGTCGCCGAGGTCGACGCCGTAGAGGTTCGCGTCCAGCGTGACCTGGGTGTTGGCCGGCCAGTAGGTGGAGGGCCGGAAGTGCACCTCGGTGTCGCTCATCCAGCTCCACCGGCCGTCGGTGGGCGTGGACGTGGTGACCTGCAAGTCGCGCTCCACCTCGGCCTTGTTGGTGACGGGCTGGTCGAAGTAGACGCGGATCGGCATGCCGACCCCGACGGTGGTGCCGTCGAGCGGGCCGATGGAGGGCGTGCTGACCGACGCCGGAGTGACCGTGGTGAACGAGCCGTTCGCGTCGGTGGAGGCGCCGTCGGCGTTCTGGGCGGTGGCCGTCACGGTGTAGGTGGTGCCGTAGGCCAGCGGGGTGGCCGGCGTCCAGAGGCTGGTGGTGCCGGCCGCGGCCGCACCCGACGACGGGGCGGCGGAGGACGACGCCGCCGACCCGCCCGAGGACGCAGCCGCGGGGGACGAGGACGCCGCCGGCGCGGCCGCGGCGGCCGGGACCTCGCTCAGCGTGCCCTGCACCGGCGTGCCGGCCGCGTCGGTGACCGTGACGTCGGTGATCGAGCCACCGGTGACGGTGGCCTGCAGCGGGGTGGCCGGGGAGACGTCGGTGGCGCCGTCGGCGACCGAGAGGCTGACCACGGCCGGGTCGGCGGCCGCGGTGGTGCCCGCCGCGCTGCCCCCGCCGCCGAGCGCATCGGGCCCGCAGCCGGCCAGCACCACCAGCACACCGGCGGCGCCCAGCGCGAGCGCGGAACGACGGTTGATCAGCTGAGCCACGTGCGGTCCCCCTCGAGCGACGGCGGTTCCGTCCGCGACCCAGTGTGCTCCCCGGTGCTGACGATTCGCTGTCACGCAGGCCACGCCACCCCGGGTCGCACACCGCGCGGGGCGCCGTGTACCGTTCTCCCGGTCGCTGCCACGCAGTGACGCCGCGCCATT
>Ga0325400_1002036_pt1 | contig 17326 bp, 14 predicted proteins | sample PopdelMetagenome_2_FD_205662 | JGI IMG/M metagenome (GOLD analysis project Ga0325400, IMG submission 205662) | Populus deltoides microbial communities from Bellville, Georgia, United States - Xylem-PdKOR-R1 | ecosystem: Host-associated > Plants > Phyllosphere > Stem > Wood/Secondary xylem... | reverse complement strand
GAACTGCAAAATATTGAAAGCAACAAACTTCCAAAACCAAAAAAAAAAAAAAAAACTTGAATCAATGAGCCTATTGTAATAAAATATTTTGGGGTTCGTTTGGTCTGTTTGGGGTGGGTGGGTGGTGTGTGGGAAGGAGGGGAGGGGAGTGGATACCATTAAACATGAACCTTAAACCCTAGAAAAAACACTTATCCGAGCTCCCATGCACAAATGAGGACTGGGAATTCCAGATCACAGATGGCAAAGCATAGACTGTAACTGTGTAGTAAAGCAGTGTTTTTATCACATTAAATCCACTGATGTTAGCAGCAAACAACTAAATCCAAGCTTATGTATTATTCAGAACAGCAGCGAAGTGCAAACTGTATCAACAAATTGAACTTTTCAATGACTAGACTGCTGCTGCAGAAGTTTCACATGCAATATCTTGCGCCAATAAGAAGTTCTTTGCAAGCACAATCTCTCAGGAATATAATTTCCATTAACAAGAAATTTTCTAAATAGCTCAATCAAACTTCATATGTCATGAACAAAAAGTATACGTACTCTTTGCTCATGGAATTCCTAGGAACGATGATAATCGGAGTGTCAAGTGAGAGGTCCAACTTTAATGCAGTGGCTCCATCAATCTCATACTTCTGGATTAGCCACTCAAATCCCCCTACTTTATCGACAAGTTTTATTGCTTCTTCAGTGTTTGGGGTCGCAAGTTCCATAAAGTATGCAGTTATCTGCAGAAACATCCATACAGCCAAAGCCGTAAGGTAAGAACATCCAAACTTTTCAGGAAAAAGAAGAGAAAATGAAACCAGCAAATAAAACCCATCAACATCACAAGGCAGACCATGAGAGGCTCAATCACTACAAGCACTAGCAGTTAAAATTAATAAACACAGATAGACATGTACAGAAGATACCAGCACACATGCCATGAACCAAAATAATTGCCAGCTGTATTCCAACTCACCTCCTGGACAAACCTATAGAGGAAAATAATGCATGCAGCAGAAAGTCGGCCACTCAACTTGTAATCATATCCTTCATAATCATCATCTTCAGCACTGTACGAGCTAAAATTGAACTGGAAAAGAAAAAACAATTTACCTATTTTTTCAAAGATACAAAAGATTCATAACTGAAGAAAAAACCATTTTACCCACAAACTATTAGAAGCTATGATAATATTCAAGGTTGCATTGAGGTTAAGGAAGTGAATACCTTGATAAGGGAATCAAGTCCCGGATTACGTAAGTCACAAACCCAACTCCAGCATTGATTAGTTTCTGGTGACATATCACAGAGCCTGAAATTTCCTAACATGCCTTCAATAGAAAGAGAGCTAGGATGGACCTTGATAACCAAACAAATGAAGTCAGAATCACAGCACAGATGTAAGGATCTCGAAAGTAACTATAGAACAACTCTTGGAAAACACAATTTGCCAGTCCTTAGCATCTTCTAGCAGGTAATTAAAATTCATGATAGCATTTTAAATCTTGTAGTAATTTTGCAGCAAAATTTAAGATAAGAAAGGTTATTAATGATCATAATCTCCTCACCCTGAGATCCAGAACAAAACTTTCTTGCACAAGCATAGCGAGTTGAGAATCATCCTCCTTGTTGAGAAACACAGTGACACTGTCAACATTCATGTTTAAATAGAAAACCACACGATTTTTACCATACCCCAGCAGCCCTTTTATTCGCCCTGTGACTTCAGTCATTTCTTTCAAGGAAGACTTATCATCTGAGATTTCAGTCATGTTAGTACCATTTTCAGAAGAATCCACATAACTGAGGTCAAAGCCAAAACCTATTAGAGCAACAAGAGTAGGTCTATTGCAGAAGAATTCTAGTTTGGACATGCGAATGCTCATCTGAAAATTTCAAAGATATATATCATTAAAGCAATTTCAAGCATTAATTAACAAGCAAAACTAAAAATCTGTAATATTCAAGTTTGATACCTGTGTATCTATACCATCATAATCAGGTGAAGAAGAACTTTGCATCGAGAAAGTAACAGACACAAAATCAGAACTATCACTGCCGTGTGCCTCATAAAATATCTCATCAGGAATTGTTTTTCCTTGTAACAGATCTTGCTCAAGAGTAAAGGATTCAGGAGACTCAAATTCTGAAGAGTCATTGGCATCTCCCATAATTCCAAAATGAGAGACGTCCATTTTTGGTGACCAAATGCCACCATCTGCTAGAGACAAAAAATCTGGCAAAGCATCCTTAAAAGTATCCTCCTCATCATGAGATACTATGGGCATCCCCATCCCTAGAGGATCAACATTGTGAGAGGATACAAGAAACTTGTCATTCTTTAGCACCGAGCAGGCTAAATACCGTGGATTTGCAGATTGGCGGCTCTTAAGCTCATCTTTAATTTTTAGGGAATGCAGCTTCATCTTTACTCTAAGATCACCCTCTGCACGAATCATGTGCACCTGCAAAATAATGCACTTTAAAAATGTAGAACCAGGTACTATACAAGGATATTATATCCATCATGAGTAGCTGATCAGGAAAAGACAAGTCTCACAAAAGAGGAAAGTAAATCAGACAACTTGACATTTTACCAAGCCAAAAATAATATCCTGTTCTAGCAGTGAGATGCTGGCATTTCTGTACACACTTTCAAATATTTTCTCACACACACAAACACATGCATGCTCTCATGCATAGTGAGTGCATATAAAGAACCTAACAATGAATCAGACACCCAGTCAAATTATAACCATTATTGGGGAAAATGAGTTTATCAAACTACTGAACAAATATGTGAATTATTCATGCCAGATAAAAATAATGAACAATCTTAATCACATTTCCAACAAGAGATCATTGTTGTGGAGCACAAACAAGCTGCACCAACCTTTCCCCCGCCAGCACGAACCTCGATAATAAGAGTCTCTCCAAGTTCCCCATCAACTTCATCCCCATTCTGCACAATAACAGCATATATGTTGAAATATTCAATTAATAAAACTTGGATGCAACAAGAAAAGACAGGGAACTGCAATAATTACATAAAAGACCCCAACCAGTTAAAATTAGATTTCCTAAAAAATGATTCCCTAACCTTTCCATATATGAATAACTTTGCCTCCACCAGTGCCCCATTGATGACAAGGTCTGCTGTTCTCAGAATTGGTGTTTCAGGTTCTCCAAAGTTGGATGCAATGCCAATTGTTTCTCCAAGCACATCCATTGATGGAGGAGCCTTCATCAAGAATGATTATGAATTAGTGAAATCCTAAAATTTAAACAGGCAAAATTAGTAATTCATAATAATATTGTTTTCATACAGAAGCTAGATAGGTAGCCTGTATAAGTCCTTTCAACCAACAGGTTTTCTCCTCATCATCCTGAAACTCTAAAATCCAGGTACTAGATGATTCCAATGCCTGAAAAAATAAAGAATTAACTCATAAAAGATGGCAAATCACCATTTCAATGCAGGAAACGGAAAACCAAATAGAACATAAGCATTAATCAGATGCCATACAAATTTCATTTTCATTAGCTTTGCCTTCAAAGCTCTGTGAAATTTTTCCACATAAAATTTATCATTTCAAGAGCAAATCTATTCACGTGTGTGAGAGATACAAAGGGAATGACTTTGGCTTTAATGGGGCTAGAACAAAGGCAGGGCTTGAGCCACTATCATAATCTTCATATGCAAGCTGAAATTTAAGAGATCAGGTTTATTCCTCTTCTATGGACCAGAATTCACAAATTTTCAATCAAACATGGGTATGAGGGTGTCTGCACATGCATGTCAGTGCTGGTGTGTGCATGGGAGAGAGAGATAGGAAATGTCTAGCTTTCTTAGGGTTAAAATCAAAAGGGTGTTTGAGCCACTATCGTAATACTGAGTGTGTGATAAAATTTATTCTTCTGGTTGACCATGGACTTGCACCTTGTCCCATGCCACATGCAACTGTCAAATTATTTTGCTCTGATGTTTGTTTCAGAAAACCAATCAATACTAAAATCAATCTACAACTATGATTGTCACAGGATAAAAATGAACAATTACCTAGACAAAGATTGGGATTAAGCTATCTCAGAACACAGCATTAATTTAGAAAAACATGACTTACTTGCTGAATGTCCATTCCCCTGAAACTCACAGCAACACAGAATTGGGAACCACCAACACTTGATGGAGGAACCTCATTTATCTGTCTACCAGCCATGCTGCAGAAATTGAATTTTTATAAAAGTGAAGAACCTCAAGCTCCAAGTGCAATATATTTTAATAAAAGCATCACCAACACACAGCAATTAAACAAACTCAAGGAGGAGAACAATCACAAACCAGAAAGTCATCACATGATGAAACAAAGACTTGATAATAACATATCAATGATAACAAGACTTCAGGAAAGACAATAAGTGCTAACAGTAGAAGATTACTAGCAAAGAAAAAATCAAAAAGCCATAACAACAGAAAAGAAACGATTGAAAAGGAAAACCTCAAGTATCGCTGGTAGCTTTGGGACTTCTGAGATTCCATAACATAAAGATATAGTCCAGATAACACAAGAAAACAGGGTTGCCAATGAGCCACAGAATTGCCAATCCCCTGTGCCAATATAAATGTTATATGAATGATTAAAATGCTTGAACCCTATGTCCAGCCAGATGAAAGACACAAGGGCATACCCTCCAAACAAGGATTCTAGAATCGGTAGCAAGATCAGCAGAACTCCAAGGAGCAATCTGGGTTTGAAAATTATCGACGGTAGACTGACCATAGTTGTCAACTGTATTGTACAGTATGTTCACCAATTCCATAAGTCTAGAGTATCTTGCTGGTGAAAAGTGAATGCCAAGATTTGGTATTTGAACAGAAATCCGCGTTGAAGGATAACTAGGGTGGTGTGCTTTGATCTTCAATAAACAGTTTGTAAACAAACAACAAAAGAAGAGCTTTTACATCAAGGACAATCCGTGACAAAATACAAAAAAATGAAAGCTAATGTATGTTAAAACAGCAGGTTGACAATTTCATGAATCTGCAATATCTGGGCAATAGACGTAAATGCAAATATGTATTATGGTCGACACCTATGACCATTTAAGGTTTAATCCAGAGCAACTCCTTTTACATTAAACGTGACAACAGGTAATGAAAAAAGTAAATGTTATACCTGGTCAACAATTACAGCCATTCCACACCTATCAATAAGAGAAAAGTAATTGTCAACTTTTTCTGGTATCTGGGATGTCAGTGACTGGCTATTATGATTTGGCACAACCACTGTGGAGTTGTAGCAGTGAGAATCACAGTCCGTAAAGAAAGCAGCGATATCTCTGCCAGATATGTAGAAACGAGAATATATACTCTGCCTCTTTTCATCAGACTCTGTTTCCTGCAACATTAATATTTATGCCAAGCAAAGCCAAGGTAAGAACTGCTTGAAAAAGGTCATGAAAAGAAGCATACCATAGTGTGTAATGTGAAGTGACCAAAATCCAAAAGAAAATGCATATCACAGTTGGAAGAACTGACTGTCCTCATAGGAACTGTAACTTTTGGAGCATCCAGATCAATGTCAAGGGCAAATCTGGAAAACCAAGAAGATAAATGAATCAACCACTTATCATTAGCTTCCCTCCTCAGATTGAATAAAAGATAGGGTTGACAAAATGAAAAGCAACAACATGAAGCCTAAGCTTCTACAAACCCGTCAAAAGCAACTTCATTCCATAAGCTTACATGCATCAAGTAACATTCAAGCAGAAAGCAATTATTTTATGAAGGGAAATATTGTCAGGGTGTTTTTGTAATTTCTTACATACTCTATATAAATATACACGTGCATGGTGTGGTCTCATGAGTATGACACACAACACTTCTCTCCCATTCCTATTTCTTTCCTCTTCTTTCATCTTTTCTTCTTCTTTCTCTATTTTTCAGTTATTTCAATCTAAGAAAACCAACGGAAAAGGTTATTTTTATATCTATTTAACTGATATTATAGGAAAAACCTTTTTAGTTTCAACAAGTACAAGGAATTTGTCTCCAAAAAAAGCAAAACAAACTTCCCAATAAAATGAGGTCAATTTTTTGGTTAAACCCGAACCCATGACACTTTTTTCCCCATCACAATACCCTAATATAGCTAAACTCAATATCATGGAACAAAAAAATTTAAGCGACTTATTTGGCACATGAGAGAATTTTAGCAGCCCAGCCTCTTAGTATTAATAGAACCAACATATTGTCGCCATGTATATAAACTACCATATCCACATCCACTGCTTAGACTCGTTCTACATGCATCTGCTGACTCTTCAACATTTTACACCATAATGACTGATCTCAAAGTCATTACCAACCTTCCAATTTATAGACAATATGCACAATATTCGATACATGGGGACTGAAATCCCAAACAACAGCATGTGCAAAAATAATAATTATACAAACAGATGGAGCAACAAAAAATGAATAACAAAATGAGCGTTAATTGACCTGCTTTGTTCCTCTAATACCATTTGAAATTGCTCTTGCGCTCTTCGAGTCACTTTCTCAATCTTCATCTGCATGTGTCATTGAATGAATAGAGGGTTAATTTACTAACCATGTGGTTTCGTATTCAAGATATTGACATAGATACCTGCAAAGCATTTGCAGTTTCTAATGCAACAGTAGGGCTAACTGCATTACTTCTCCTCACAAACTCAAAAAAGCGATCAAAACTTTCCATTAAAACCTGCAACAAAATAAGAAATGAAGCTTTGTATGGCATGCGCAGTGAATATTGGAAGGAGAAAAGGAGGAGAAAAAATATGAGCAAGTAAGCAAATAGTAAAATGCCACCACAAGCATATCAAATCTCGTGCCAAAGGACACTGAGACATCCAACTCAACCAAGAAAAGAGTATCCATTACTTTCTTTAAAAATCAATTCAATCTGTTCTGTTGCCAAAAACATCCGTTGGAAGTCCTTGAATGCACAACTTGCCAGCTAAGTGTATCCATATAATTTATAAATTTTAAAGAAAAGAGTATCTACTACTTTCTTAAACATCAAAAATCAATTCAATACGTTCTTTTGCCAAGAACATCCATTGGAAGTCCTTGAAAGAGCAACTTGTCAGGTAAGTGTATCCATATAATTAACTAAAAAATTTACATGTAAGTTTCAAGTTGGATAAGACGGGGGAATAATCATGAAGAAGCATTCTGAACATCTCCAAGTGTAAATGACAAGATTGGAGGCCTGGCCACCTCTCTATTCCTTGAAGAAATGCATGTTTATAGTTGATCAAAAACAAATTGAAAAACCAACATAAACTGGAAGCCACTCTTTATAGGCACAGCCAGTGATATAAATAACAACTACATGCAAATGCTGCAAGCAAAAGTGACCCTCCTTCCCCATCTCTCTCAAAACACTACAAAATTACCGTAACATGGCAAGGCGAAATTGTGGCTGACAACCTCCAGTCAACATTCTCCCCCACTGGAGAATGTACAAAACTGGCAGATAATGCATTCACCTTCTGTTCACTGGAAACGCTCTGGAAAAAAAAATGCAAAATGCAATTAGAGAGAAAAAATCAAGCTTTAGTCACAGCAACTTTAGTCGCAGCAACAGCCTTACTCCAAATAAAATCAGAATAAAAATCCATAAACACAAGTCAGACAACTAAAATGAGAAATTTCATTCAGAAAGATTTCAAAAACTAAAAACATTGATCAATATTGAAATGAGGCTCTACAATTTACATTCATATCAGCACTTAATCATGAACTCAAAAATTTACCACTAACTATCTCAAATCTTGCACCATAGCGAACAAACCTGTGCAAGTGAACCTTCTGGTGCAGATAAACCATATAATTTTAGGGACACGTCACAGTGGGTAGAGCGATTTTTTAATTTGGCTGAGACTTGAAGCTGCTCAAATCTACCACAGACAATCTCAGTCTGATTTATGTCAATTATCCTGGCAGCAGCCTGCTTAACAGACACAGTCACTAAATACCGAATCATATTCTGCATGTCCTTTCCTGAATGTGGCATTAACTCTTCGTCTGACTGGTAACTAAGCAATTTATTAATTGCAAGCCATTCCTCTTGAGTCAGCTTTTCTTCTCTTAACTGGGATGCTTCGGAAGCATCCCCATCAGAGGCATCTTCAGAATTCGTTCGCCTGAGACAAAGGGTAAATCAAAATAAAGGCAAACACACAGAAACAGGAACCATAAGCAAATGTAAGTTTCATTAATACAGATGGTTGAACACAAAATAACAGTAGATAAACAGAAAAAACAACCAAAAGCAAAGTAATTTATTTCAAGGAACAGGATGTGAAAATAGAGTTGCCACCAACCATCCAAATGAAAACCAGCCTTTCTTTTTTAGCCTCCTCTGCTCAGCAGCTTCCTTTGTTTTCAATGATTCAGCCTTGGCATGTGCAAGTAACCTAAATAATGCACATAGATGTATACACAAACCAAGTAAACCAAAAATATGAATTGCATTTTCAAATACTATCAGCATTCAGTAAAAGGAGCCTCAAACCTGTAAAACTTTATATAAAATGTGCAATACTAAATATTTGAAGCATTAGAATTTTTTTTAATAACCAATAAACAAGTTCTGTATACCTCCACAAGAGAATAACTTTAGAATCAAGATCTTTCTCCATTTCTCTAAGTTCCGAGGTGCTTGCATTTGATGATTGTTGCAGCATGGCAGCATACAATTGAACATAATGGCGACGAAGCTGACAGAGATGCTGAATGCGGTCCCATGAGAATCGGTAGCTAAAGTATGGAAAATCATCTAGTAAGTTTCAATTTCAGGAATAGAGCATGTTAACTAGAACGATAAATGCACAGCTTTTGTCTACATATGATACAGCAAATAGAATATCTAACATTTTAAACATATTTTCAATTCGATCCTCTTATTAAAATACCAAATGAACAGAAAAGCCTGGATAATAACATGTCAGTACCACATTTTTCGCTGCTGCAGAACAGCTTGAGCAGCATATCGCCACCACAGACAAGGATTGTCAGAGACAGGGATCTTAGGTCTTAAATGGGAAATTTCAACATATGTCTTGTATCTTGAAACAGCTTCCAAAAGTTTTATCCAATCATGATATTGCACCTGTGAGAAAAACCGAGTTGTACCTGACTTGAGAACTCAAAGCCAAGAAAACAAAAGAGATGCTTGAGAAATTCACTAGATTGTGTTTATTATTGGTGGCTAGCAGTGCGAGAACCCTAGGGTATTGGGCTGGAATGAACTAAATTAAATAAAAACGTGTTTATCCCCCATACCCCCCCCCCCCAACCTACTAAGGAAAAATGAAAGAGAATAGCAATATCCTCCAATTCTTCACAACAAAAAGCACAGTGGAGTATGCTGATGAGATAAAGCAGAATAGAAGCAATAGGAAACAAAATTTGCAGTACCTCTGTAATTGTTAATGAGACATCACTTAGGACAAGAGAAGCCTTCTCAAATGGAATCTCTGGATCACTTCTTTCTTGTTTTCCAAGACGATGATATTTAAGGGCTCCATTGATTGGTGACACCAAGTAGTTACGATTCATAGCCCATTTAGATACCATACCATGACCAGTAGAGGGTTCATTTACACCATCTTCAAATATCTTAGGGATCAGCCAAAATCATCAAAGAGAAGAACAAAATTTTGATAAGTAACTACTTGATAATGGAGATTAACAATTCCATAAACAGCTACCAACCTCAACCCATTCCTCAGGACTTAAATCTTCCCACTTTTTGTCTTTCTTCCAAGGGAGGTTATCAGAATCATGATACACAGCAAGCCTCTCAAGTTGTAATGACTGTTAAAGCAAACAAGTGTTGGCCAAAATAATTTGAAGGTCATGTAAATACCACTAGCATCATAAGACAAACTTGATAAATAAAAGCAAAGGAATTATTTTGATCACTGTCCAAAGAGATGCAAGCTTTATAAGATACAAATAATAAATGAAAAGCAAAGAACATAGGAATACAGATCAAAAGGCCTATTAAATCAACTTAAATAGTGATCATAATAGTCAGGTGTCCCATTATGTAGAGGAACCACCATCATTTTGAATGATAAATTCTTTCCTATCACATCACCAAAAGATGCTGCACAACTAGACTCAAGTAATAGTACGCTTGATTTGAGAGGAAAGAGCTGGATCATCCTGTCTTTCCTTGAATGGTTCCTTTAAGGGAAGGAAGAGAATTCACAGGATTAACAACTCCCAGCACTTAAGGGGCAAGGGATGAAGGTTAAAGTACACCACTAAGAATTTTGTTATAATTTGTTACTTCTTTCTACTTTTTTACGTCTAAAGGCACAACTTAAAAATATATATATTTCCCTCTCCCCCTTACCACTGCCAATTCTTAAAAAGGGTCTTTCTCCAGCCACTAACAATATAGACCTTTTAATTTGCTATAATCCTCGAACATGAGTTTTTACCCCCTTAACAACCGCTCTTATTACAATCTAGCTCTAATGTTAATCTTAAAAAATGTTCGATCAAAACATTCAGAGAAGTGGTTTGATGGTTGCATAAATCATCTGTTTCTATCCGCTGCTGCCTAACAATAGACAAAAACCTGAGATAACTGGTTGGGAGCTTACGTAAATCCTCTCTTTATATCTGTTGCCTAACAGAAGACATATCAGCAACAAAAGAGAGTGCAAAACTTGGATTAGGAAAATTCTGTAAATACACACATATGTAGTCATAGCATTCCAAAAGAAGTAATATTATATTTAATTATTCTCACTGCATAAAAGGTTCAAATGCTATGCACTGTTTTCAATCATCCATTTCAGCAAAAGATCACAATAAGTAAAAAGACATGCTAACCTTCCGTAATCGATCCAAAGCACCACTGATATCAAATGTTTCAATACCCTGCTCATCTGTTGTGACAGCTGCCAGCTTCGCTAGGGTAACACCGCAAGAAAATGGATGCCCAGGATGACTGCAAAATCATTAGTTAGTAGCTTAAATAAACAAGGGGCACCCGTAATGGACAACAGAAAAGTAGAAAACATGAACTTATTCATGGAATCGTGACATGAGAAACTAAATTAGTGTGTGGAATAGTATATAAATACAGATAAAAGAAATCAATAATAAAATTCTCAGCCAACCTGACTGAATCCTCGTATCTGATATGCACATTGCTAATTGAAATTTTAAGATTTCCAATAATAGTGGCAATCAGAGAGCCCAGCCATGAATTTCCTGGAGGAGGCTGCAAAAGAATCAGATGTCAATCAAATTTCCTTACCATGCTGAAGTCACCACATTTTTTTGATAATACAAAGCATGCACATGCTTTATGTGTGTCCATTTCAAATAAATACCAACAGAAATAGAGAGTTTTTTTCTCTACCCTTCAAAGCCTAAACTGTTCAAACAGCCAGTCTAAAAATACTAGCAGGGGACAAATTGCCTCCAAATATCAATAAAAATAAAGCTTTTCACAACCCATGAGCATATGATTTGAATAAAGATTGCTAAAAGCTTTAGCAAGCCTAATCCAGTATATAGAAAGGTTTACAGAGCAAGCAACTAAATCACAATGAAAACAGAGAGCAGAAAGCTGCAGTCCATACACTTCCCAGCTTTGATCTAGTTGCTTCAAGAGTTGCAGATTCTGCTTCCTGCACAGGGAGAGAAGAAAATTTTAATTAGCAAGTTTGTTAGAGCCAAGTTTTCTCCCTTTATGCAATGTAAATCAAGTGCATTTGAACAACATTAAAACAGAAACAGTTGACATTTTAAAAGCTATTTAGGCATCTCATGCACAGAGATGAGCAAAAACACAGGTAATTAATATGTGTCTGGAACACTTTTACGAAGACATATCATTAAAAAAAAAACAACATGGTAATTATCTAGTGGTGTAATGGAAGGGCAGTGTGAAAAACTTTGGGGTAAAGTTATGGTGAATCATGGATCAAAAGGGGCTGCCAGTCTGATGGATGAATAAATCTTGCATGAGAAACCATGTTGTCAAGAGAGTAACATTCAATACACCCATAATGCAGTTAAATGCTTAAATGCATCATGAAACAGAAAGTAGGCCAAATTAAGAGGCACAATTAGTGCACAGGAGAACATATGTATGAATGCCACATATATGAGCTTCCACCTCAATTTGTTGAAGTTTGGTTTCAAAAAGTTTTCTCCGGTCCTCCTCCTACATGAATAGTCAAGCAAGAAAAGATAAGAACCAAAGTGGAAAAGAACAAATAATCCAATAAAAATAATTATTCAGGTCGACAAAAGAGCGTTCTACCTTGAGAGTCCGGCTATCAGGGGCAGGATGAGCAAGAATGAAGACGCGATCGACAAGAACAACCACAGGTTCTTTTCCTAAACTTTTCCAGGGAACCTGTAAGTTAAGAACAGTAAAAGGGAGTAAAGAATGAAAACCAGAGAATTAGGACGAGTATCATTTGGAATGGAGAAGCTATAAGAAAAGTAGAAACATAATCAAATACAAGTTGTATTTCCCTCATCATTAAACAAATAAGTTCTATCACAAACTAGTTTGGCTCGGCTATAATGATCCTTTTGTGCCATTCCGCCTCAATCCCGAACTAGTTCCCTCATCATTCTAACATTCATAAAATTCCTACTTGGTTCCAAACATTGATTTCCTTTCCACAACAGTCGAATTTAACCGTTCAAAGCCATCAGCCAGCTTAGCAGGTCATGAAGCAAGTCACAATGACAACCAACCAGAAATCTTAAGCGCCATTTTTCACTTTACTCCTTTGCTCTGATTGGCAGGATTTGAACTTAGTTCTATGTGACCACCCTTTTAACACGCAAACAACAAGGGCCTTCACATGACAATATTGATCACAGATTTACTTTCTACATATTTCTTGACTGCTTGATAGCTACAGGTCCTCCCCAGAAACAAAAAAAAAAATTGTTGTTATGCAATCCTAAACTATACAGACCATGAGCAAATGAAAATCCTAAGAATTCAGCCAGCTGGCTGTAGGTGACAACATTAGCTACCTTTAATGTAATAGTACCAACAAAACCAGCTTTGACAGTGACTGGAAGTTTTAGTGAATTTAGTGCGTCAGCCTTCAAATTCAAATCTTTGAGGACAACATCGCCTGCAAAAATAGAGGGAGCTAATCAGAAAAATAACGAGAAATAAATAAATGATAGGAAAACAAAAACATAATTTCCAACAAGACAATTTTGCATCCAGCGGTCATTTCACTGGCTTATTAACTAGAAGAATTAGGAACTGAGTGCCTAAGATCAGCAAGATCACAAATCACAGAGATTTGAGGACAAACCTTTCCAGACACTTATTCTTAAAGCCTCCACTGACAGCCCGTGGACATATTCGCCCAGGTATCTTCGAAGCAAATGCAAAACCTGCAAACAAAAAAAAATGTAGCCTACTTGAAGCATACTTGCGGATAAACAACGTAATTAAAGAGCATTTTCTCCTTCAAACACCAAAACGGTAATTTAAACTAACCGCTGCTGTTTCCGTATATCAAGAGATTATATAACCAAGCATGTTACAAACGTGGAGTGTTCATTAACGTAAAATTCAGGAAAACCGCTAACAATGCCCTAACAATGTTACAAAATACTGAAATGTTAGTTAAATTCCTAGTCACTTGTAATCATCATAAAAATCAATTCCTAATTTTACTCGTCCGTAATTTAAATATATTGATCATCCTCGCCAAATTTCAGTGTACACACTAAACTTACTTATCTACTCCCTGATTTTGTAAAAATAAACGAAAGTTGCGATTAAAAAAGAACAAAACAGAGAGAGGAGAGAAGTAACATACGTGAGCTTCGAACATGGTGAGTGATCAGGTTAGAAGCGAAATTTTTAACAGGTTGGAGATGATCGAGATGGAGTGATCGGCATTGAAGATGCAGGTGAGTTATGAGTGTAGATTTCGAAATTTTTTTGAGGGTTGGAGAAACCCTAATATCGATTTTGATCTCTACAGGGAGAGAGAACAGGAGAAACGAACGGTTGGAAGAAGGATGCGAAATGAGAAAGATGGAGGACAGGGAAATAATTTATAGGTGTCTCTTTATCGGTTCATTATGCAAATATTCGACGCGTAAAAAGTAATAACTGCGTGTATTTTTGCTTTGTTATTGTTGTTATTATTACAAATAAAACTAAAATGAATTAGTGTTTTACTTATATATTGTGCGGTGTAAAATAAGTGGTCTTTTTAAAAAAATTAAATAGTTAAGCAAACACGTAATTTTATATTTCCAAATTTTATTGTACATTGTAATTACTTTTATGTTCTTGAAAAAATAAAAACATAGCTAATATTTATGAGCTTTTTTGAATTTTTACATTTGTGTCCAATCCAATTACCTCGTTAATTCTTGGGATCAATTTTTTTTTTCTAATGTAAAGGTGTATTCTTAGTTTTTTTCCTATTATCGTGTGAGGTCAAGCTTTTTACAAATAAAAAAATAGTTAGCAAATACACACAGGCAAGTGAGAGGCGTCGTCGTCTCCTGATACATGTTGGTCACCTTTAAAGATAACATTCAAAGTGGGGTGCCTCCCTTTACACAGTGAGTCAGCACATGTCAGCCCAAGGACACGACATAATTCCTGCGATAATTTTTCTCCTCCCTCTTCTTTTCTCTCCCCGACACCTCAAAATATATGCTTACCTTGCAAAATTACAAAATGGTCCTCGTTTTTTTAATTGTTTGAATTTGATTTAGTTGTTTTTTATTTCATCTTTGTGTTTTTTAATTAAATTGATCGTTATTATTTGATTCCTATTTATTTTACTTTTAATTATTTTTTATAATCATATTGGATTTTTTAATTTTATCTATGATCATTTGATTTTAATTCTTTTTTTATTGAATTTAATCATAATTCTTATGATTACAATTCATTTTATCTTGAGTTCTCTACTTAATTAATTGTGTTTTTTTTTTTGCAATTTCACCCCTCATTGTTTAATTTCATTGATTTTTCATATCATATTTGGTGTATATTTTTTTTATCATACTTTTAAAACCTGATCCAAAAATCAACATATATCATGTCATGAGTTGGGTCGAATGATCGAAGTTACGAGGGTCAATCGGATTTTTTTATTATACAGGAAGTAAAAATGACATTATTTTGATAGAAAAATAATGGTAAAAAATCCAACAGGTGTTAACATGATTTTCCCCTAACTAATTGCTTAATTTTTTATCCAATTAAATAGTAAAATATGATATTATTTTGATAAAAAAATTTAATAGAGAAAAAAGATTAAATTATGATCCTCTTTCTTTTGTTTGGTTTTTTTTTATTCCTTTTTATATATATATTTTTTAGTTTCATCCATTTCCATTAGATTTTATTTTGTTTATATATCAAATATGATACTCATTTTCATGATTGCTGTTTTTTTATTATTTTATTGGTTTTTTTCTTTTAATTTTGTCTTTCAATGTTTTTTTTCATTTGTCTCTTCTTTTATGTATCTAGTCCCCTTTTTTTAATTCTTCTTTTTAAATCCTTCTTTTAATTTGTTTTTTCCTTTTAGTTTTGTCCATCGACATTTTATTTCATTTGTTTTTTAATCCAAATTGGTTCAGGTTTGGCCCTCGTTATTTTGATATTTATTTTTATTTTTTTGTTTGATGGTTAGGAATTTTGTTTAAGATTTTTTTATATTTTGCATGGTCATCTCAATCTTATAGCTACAGTTACTGGTTTTGAATATTAGCTGGATTTAACTTCAGTTTTTTTGTTAATTTCATTATTTGACATTAGGCTATTACATCTTGAACTTTCTTTCTTTTTCTTTCTCTTTCATTCCTTTAAGGCTACCTTGGATGGCTGGTTAGTCAAGTTAACCTGGATTCACTCGGATTATTACCATTTGAATATCTTTTTTATATTACAAAAAAATTGATCTATCCCATGACATGAGTGAAAAAATCTAGTTATCACTATTATAGGTCAGAATCTCCTCCAATCCGTTTTTTAATTAAGTTTTCTATTTTGACCTTATTTGTTTTTGCGTTTCAAAAATGGCTTTAAAAAAAATTATATATATATTTTTTTTTGCTTCGAATTAATATTTGTTTGGTACTTCAGATTATTTTTATGCACTGATGTTAAAAATAATTTTTTAAAAATAAAAATATATTATTTTAATACTTTTCCAATTAAAAAACATTTTGAAAAGTAAATACAACTACACTTTTATATACCCCTAAAATTTTAGATGATGAACATCCTGATCCAATTTTGTCATGAAATTATTTTCTCCAAGCTTCCTTTAAGATTACAATCCAAAAAGGTAAATTAATAATAAAAAATCAGTTGCCATCTTAGCTCAGAGAAGTGCTTAAATGATTTGTCATTGAACTCCTTAATTTAATAATTTTTAATTGAATGAATACACGCGCGCATATAAAAAATACATGAAGATAATGAATGGTTTTTGCCTGTTTGTTTCTGCGTTTTAAAAGTACTTTTGATAAAATTTAAATTTTTTTTATTTTTTATTAACTTTAAATTAATATATTTTTAGTGTTTTCAAATTATTTTGATGTGCTGGTATTAAAAATAATTTTTAAAAAATAAAAAAATATTATTAATATATATTTTAATATAAAAAACTATTTAAAAAGCAACTTATGCCATTAATCACGTTGATGGATCATGTAAAAAAGTTTCAGGTTTTGTCCATCCTTTGTAAACATACATCTGTTAGCTTGCAATACTCGGAGGCTTTTATGTAAATAAACCATCAATGCTTTATCATATTTGATATTGAGGTATTTTTAACACAACTGTTTTCATCTTTTTATCTTTTTTGTTTTAAAAAAGGCTCGTTAAGGTTTTGTTTACCTTGAAGGTTTTTTTTTTGTTTTTTTATAAAAAGCAAGATCCAGGACATTTTTAAAAAAACATTGTAATTAAAAAAATGTTTATACTTTTGATGGAAAAAAAAGGCAAAATATTTTTTGTAATGTCCATTATTTTTAAAATAAAAATACATTAAAAAACACCAATAAGTCAGCAAATATTACTATCACTAGTAATGCTTTCATCTTTATAAATTGTAGTTGTAAGATCCATTCGGTACATTATTCAACCCGGGTCTTAAGTTGAGGTTAAACAAGTCAATTAAAGTTTAACTAAAACAATAAAAATATGTTTTTTTAAAGTATTTTTTTAAAGTTAAGTCATATTATTTTTAAAAAACAAAATCAAGTATAATCGGGTTATAATCCCACTAG
>Ga0325400_1002033_pt1 | contig 17338 bp, 11 predicted proteins | sample PopdelMetagenome_2_FD_205662 | JGI IMG/M metagenome (GOLD analysis project Ga0325400, IMG submission 205662) | Populus deltoides microbial communities from Bellville, Georgia, United States - Xylem-PdKOR-R1 | ecosystem: Host-associated > Plants > Phyllosphere > Stem > Wood/Secondary xylem... | reverse complement strand
GACTGAAAAGGACAAACATTACAGCGACTGGCGGGAATTTTTTATCGGTCCAGGACGCCTTCCCGGATTCCAGTGCCGCATCGGTGAGCGTACCCGACGAAAACCCCTGAATGGCGGTCCCTTTCTCTTTACAGTCGGTCATTGTTGTTTCGTGAAAAGGTTGTTACCTTGGGATGGCGTTGCTGGTCAATAAAAATTGACAAATGACTATTTACCTGGACCTGAGAAATCTCTTTGATATTTTCTGCATTGTTCAAGGCGTTACGACGGTAATCTGGTTGTCGATTCAGCCGAAACAACCGGCAAACCGGTGGCTGGCGTTGCTGCTTACGGGGCTCACCTTTCAGGTAGTGGATTATTTTCTCAGCCGGTCGGGCGTCTACTACCGTCACCGGTGGCTATACTTTACACCCCTGTTTTTCTCCTGGAGTTTCGGGCCTTTGCTGTACGGGTATGTGCTGGCTCGTTTGGCCCAGCCCATGCGCCTGCGCTGGTGGCATTTTGTGCCCGTAGTCATTCAGTTCTTGTTTTATGCCGCGCTGACGGTTCAGCCGCTGGCCACTAAAGCCTGGTTCTGGCTGACAGTCCATAAGCCTTATACCCGCTATATTGAGTACTACGTGAGCTGTCTGCTTGCTTTGTATTATCTGTATCGAAGCGGTCAGGCCGTTCAGCAAACGCCCCCCCGGGAAGTCGGGCTAAAGCGGTTACTACAGGGAGCCGGGCTATTTTACGTTGTCGCGGCCGTTGATCCCCTGATCAACCCGATCTATCTGGCTCCGCAAGACCCCAGATTCTTTTTAACGGCGCAGGTGCTTCCTTTTCTTGTTTACACGGTGGCCCTGCTCGGACGGAGCTACACCCGTTACCGGGCCGAAACCGGGAAACAACCGGTGGCGGTCAGGGATGAGCATCAGGAGCAGATCCAGCGGGCTATTCAGGAAAATAAACTGTACCGGAATCCTGATCTTACCCTGGTCTCTCTCGCCCAGCACCTGAATCTCTCGCCCAATGTAATTTCCCGCACCATCAACGCCGGCTTCGGGCAGTCTTTTACCGACTACATCAACGCCTACCGCATTGCCGAAGTAAAAAAACGCCTGGAAGCGGGGGACGCTGACCGGATGACCATTCTGGCCCTGGCGCTGGATGCGGGCTTTTCGTCGAAGACGACCTTCAACCGTGTGTTCAAAGAACAGACGGGTCACACGCCCAAAGCGTACGTAAAGAGGTCCCAAATCATACTTCGGGACGACACGAACGCCTAGGAGTCGGATGTTTACGTAAAAAACCGACCATGACCGTTCACCACCTCCGGCTCACGCCAAACCTGCTGCTAATTCTGATGCTGCTCCCGGGACTGAATGCCCTGGCGCAGCCGCCAAAAAGACTCGCCGAGCGGATAGCCGCCGTCGAAAATAGCCTGTTGCCCTACGTACCGGTTGCGGGCCTGGAAGGCTGGAATCTCCAGGAACGCATGCGGTACCACCGTGTGCCGGGCCTAAGCGTTGCGGTGATTCACAACTACCGGGTGGACTGGGTGAAATCCTACGGCCTGGCCGACACCATCCGCCACAGGCCCGTGACCAACGAGACCTTATTTTCGGCGGGCTCTATCTCCAAACTCGTTACGGCGATGGCCGCGCTGAAGCTGGTGGAGCAGGGTAAGCTAAGCCTCGACGCTCCCATCAACCAGTACCTGAAATCGTGGCGGCTTGACGAGAACGACTTCACCCGCCAAACACCCGTCACCCTGCGGATGCTGCTGAGTCACCGGGGCGGCACGAGCCAGTCGGCGTATTTTGGTTTTACCCCCGATCAGAAACCGTTGCCCCCGGTGGCCGACATCCTGGCGGGTAAACCCGGCACAGGCAGTCGGGCGGTTGTCGTCAACAGCGAGCCGAACCAGGCCTTTCGGTACTCCGGCGGGGGCTATCTGGTCGTACAAATGGCGATGATGGACGTTACGGGTATGGATTTCGCTCGCTTGACGGACGAGACGATTTTCAGGCCGCTGGGTCTACGGCGCACGACGTTTGCCCAGCCACTACCCCCCGCGCTGGCTCCTGATCTGTCATGGGCATACTCAACCAACGGCTGGTTCAAGGGCATGCCGTACGTTTACCCGCAGCAGGCAGCCGCCGGACTCCACACCACCGCCGGCGATTTAGCCCGGATTATTATTAATCTACAAAACAGTTATCGAAACAAAGGTGGCCTGCTCAGTCAGGCGTCGGCCAAAGCTATGATGACTCCGCTGGCCCTGGTGAGTGATGGATTCACCAAAGAACAAATCGGATTAGGTGCTTTTCTGCTGCAAAGTAATCACCGGACGGACGAAGCCAGTCGGTACTTCACGCATTCCGGTTCCAACGCCGGATTCATTGCCGAAGCTACGGGAAGTATACTAAACGGGAACGGGCTGGTCGTGATGATGAACGACAACAACGGCGCCAATGAACTGGGCAAGGAAATCCGCCGGGCCGTAGCGCAGGTGTACGGCTGGCCCGGCTTTCTGCCCGGATCGCTCACAGCGCACCAGTTACCCGATTCGCTGCTGGACGCTTACGGGGGCCGTTACCAACGGAGTGCGGACGAGGTTGTTACCTTCCGGCGCCAGGGCAATCTGCTTATCGAACAAATCAACAACGGTCAGGCGATTATCTGCGTCCCCACGGGTCCTGACACAATTGCGTTCACCGATTATACGGCCAGGGCTTATTTCGGCCGGGGGCCATCGGGGCGAGTCGACTCCGTACGAATCGAATGGCAGAAAACGCCCATGCCCCGGTTGCCCGAGGGCGTGTATTTACCCAACGAACTGATTCGGATGGGACGCATTGCGGAAGCGGTGGAGGGCTACCGGGCCCTGAATCTTAATGTCTATCAGCTTACGTACATGGCTTACTCGTTTACGAGCGATCGGCCAGCCAACCTGCCAGCGGCCGAAGGAGTGCTGGAGCTGGCCAAACAGCGTTACCCGAAAGAAGGCATCGTGTACGCGCGGTACGGGGACCTTTACCAAAAGCAAGGCCATAAAACCAAAGCCATCGCGGCCTATCAGACGGCCATCCAGATAGACCCGGCTGATGAAGAAAGTAAGGAAAAGCTGACCGCTTTATTGAGCCATTGACAGCCGCCCGTCAGCGCAACCAGGCCTGGAGCTGCTTCTACACCGGATAAGGATTGGCTTGACGGTCTTTTAGCGCGTGCTGGCGTCAACGCGCACCACCCTTTATTACGTGTTCATAATCAGCAATTTTCGTAAAAAGAGAGACCCGCATCGCAATTAAGTTATTGTAAAATACCGGCTCGATCAAGAACAAAAAGCCGGAACAAGGGGATAATTCAGTACACTCAACAACCAATTGATTTACATGCAAGCTGAATTTCGTCCCCAAGCGCAGGAGCTTAAACCGGAAGTACAGGATTTTCCCGCCATTCAGGGTAAAATGACCCCCGAGCCAGACAGCGATCTGTCCAATTACAAAGCCGCCGGCAAACTCGAAGGCAAAGTAGCCATTATCACCGGGGGTGATAGCGGTATTGGCCGGGCCGTGGCCGTGGCCTTTGCCAAAGAAGGCGCCAACGTGGCTATTCTTTACCTGGCTGAAGAAGAAGAGGATGCGCAGGAAACCAAACGCCTGGCGGAACGCTTCGGCACCCGCTGCCTCCTGATTCCCTCCGACGTACGCAGCCTGGCCAAATGCAGGGAAGCCGTTGAGCAGGTCGTGCAGGAATTCGGCCAGCTTAACATCCTGGTGAACAACGCGGCTTACCAGCACATCGTTGAAAAAATCACCGACATCACCGAAGAGCAACTGCGACGCACTTTCGACACCAACATTCTGGGCTACTTTTTCATGGTCCAGGCTGCGTTGCCGCACATGCAGTCGGGCGATACCATCATCAACACCGGCAGTATCGTCGGCAAGCAGGGTGAGCCGAAACTCGTCGATTATGCGTCGACCAAAGGAGCCATCCACGCCTTTACGATGTCGCTGGCTACGCAGCTGGGCGAGCAGGGAATCCGGGTTAATGCGGTCTTACCGGGTCCTATTTATACGCCCTTCCTGCCGGGAGCCGGCATGACCCCCGAAGGCATTGAACAGGCGGCCAGCAAAACCATCATCGGTCGGCCCGGCCAGCCCGAAGAACTGGCCCCGGCCTATGTCCTGCTGGCCTCCACCGACGGCTCTTACATTACCGGCAGCCTGCTCGACGTCAACGGCGGGAACGCCTAGGCCAATCATCAGTACACGCCAGGACAACAAGTCCAGCGGTCAAAGCAACAGGAGCCCAATCGTCCTCACGATTGGGCTCCTGTTTTTCATGCTACATGCTTTTTAACAGTAGAAAAGACCCAAAAATACCTTCCCCGCTAAAGCCCCGCTCTTCCCAATAGCATGGACTTGTTAACAACATCCAATTCATACGTTATGAAAATGTTCACTAAAGGATTCGGCGCCTTTCTGGCTGGCTTACTGGTTTTTGTCTCCTGTCGCCGGAATGGGGAGGATACAACTCCTCGCTGTGCCGCTCCCGGTCGGGTGACGGTCGACTCTACCTGTTATACGGGTAACGGACTGGCGCTGAAAGCTTCTGACTACGGAACAGGTGCCCTGAGCTTTGACTGGGAAATTCATGCCGTAACCGATACATCCAGTACCCTCGGGTGGGGCCCCCAGGATCTTGTTATCAGACCGATTGGCTCTGACACCTATACCGTACCCGATAGTATTGTCAGTAAATATCCTAAGCTAATTGTTCAGGTAGCCACAAATTGCGAGGGCACGCTCCTGCATTCAATTACCTATGGTTTTCTCAAACGGCGCTCAACCGCCAACAACTGCACTTCCTGGCGGCCTATCCGGATGTGATTGAATGACGAAATAACGTTACCAAGAGGGGAGAAGTCACCTACTCTGGTTAATATTGGGGCTGGTTACCATCCGGATCGGCCGGGCAGACGGAAGTCAATGGACTTATTGAGCGTCTTCCGGTAGCGAACTGGATTGCCAAACAAGTCGCCATGACCGAAATCAAACGCCAGCGGGTACTGCGCCCCGACGGAAAAGCCATTAACCTCGTGCAGCGCCGGGGTCACCTTTCCTACTGCTACAACGCCTGTTGCTGCGGCCGCACCGACCGGGGTTTTGCCGCCGTGCCGGTGGATCTGTACAAAAGCGAATGGCTCCGGCGAAAGATCCGGAACGTCGTGCACATGACCAAGGGCGGCTGCCTCGGCCCCTGCACGCTGGCGAACGTCGTGACGCTCCTCTTCGACGGCCATTCGGTCTGGTTCCATTCGATCAACAGCGACTGGCAGATCATCGCCATTTTTGATTATATCGAAAGCATGATTGCCGCCGACGGTTTCCTGACCCCCCCGGCGGAGCTGTCCGAATACGTCTTCCAGTTCTATACCTGGAAAGGCTCCGACGTGGCGACGCAACTGGGCCAGACGGCCACGCCCACCGGCGGCATTGTCTTCCTGACCCACGCCGATACGGACCTGCTGACAATGAGCCGCGTCTTACAACTATTGCCGGAAGACTTTCCAAAAACAACAGGAATCAGCTTACTAGCCATTAAAAGCGAAGCGCAGATGGCCCAGCTCCTCGACCGGGAGATCGAGGCCGCCCGGATTGTTATTCTGCGCATTCACGGCCGACCCAGCAGCGTGCCGGGCTTTGGCGAGCTGGTCAAACGAGCGAAGGAAAAGGGCCAGCACCTGATTGTGATCAGCGGTACGGGCGATCTGAACCCGGAGTTTGCGGCCGCTTCGACCGTTTCACCGGCGATTCTGCACGAAACCCTGACCTACGTTCAGGCGGGGGGGTATCAGAACCTAACTTCGCTCCTGTATTTCCTGTCGGACCACCTGCTAATGACCGGTTTCGGCGCCGACGCGCCCATCACCTTACCCGAGCACGGTATTTACCACCCCGACTTGCCCGAAAACGCCGATCTGACCGACTGGGTGCAGCGCCACAACCCGACTCAGCCGACGATCGGAGTTACGTTCTACCGCTCCCACTGGATCAGCGGCAACACGGCGTTCGTCGACGCGCTGGTGCGGTCGCTGGAAGACCGGGGCGTCAATGCGTTGCCTGTTTACACGTCTTCGCTCAAAACCATCGACCCGGCCACGGGCGAACCGGCTGCGTTCCAATTTTTCAAAGCAGATCGGGGCGGCATTGCCATTGATAACCTGATCAATACCATCTCGTACGCCATGACCGACGTGAAAGTCACCGGCGGGGGGGATGGCTCGGCTGCGGCCCTGACCCGACTGGATGTGCCCATCTTCCAGGCCATTACAAGCGGCATGAGCCGCGGTCCGTGGGAGTCGTCCAGCCGGGGACTTAACCCACTGGATACGGCCATGAACGTCGCCATCCCTGAGTTTGATGGGCGGATCATTACCGTGCCCGTTTCGTTCAAGGAAAAAGACCGCGAAACCCGGGGCTACGTCTCGGTTGACGACCGCATCGAACGGGTTACGGGGCTGGCCGTTCGGTTTGCCCGATTGCGCCACCTGCCCAATTCCCAAAAAAGGATTGCCTTTATTTTCACAAATTCCAATACGAAAGCCTCGCAGGTCGGCAATGCGGTTGGGTTGGATGCGCCCGCTTCGCTGATGAATCTACTGCACGCGATGCAGGCCGAAGGCTATAATCTGGACACTTTGCCCGAGAGCGGAACGGCTCTCATTCACGAACTGATTGACCGCTGTTCGTACGATGAAACATACCTGACGCCCGAACAATTAGCGAATGCCGCCGGCCGGGTTCCGGTTGAACAATACGCCCGCTGGTTTGCCGAGCTGCCCGAAGCGGCCCGGCTGAAAATGGAAAAGCAATGGGGGCCGGCGCCGGGCGCTACGTATGTGCACGACGGGCACCTAGCGCTGGCCGGGCTAGATCTGGGCAACGCCTTTGTGGCCCTGCAACCGCCCCGCGGCTACGGCATGGATCCCGACGCCATTTACCACCAGCCTGATCTGCCGCCCACCCACCATTATTACGCCCTGTACCGCTGGCTCCGCGACGACTGGCGGGCCGACGCCATTGTTCACGTTGGGAAGCACGGCACGCTGGAGTGGCTGCCGGGTAAAGGCATTGGCCTGTCGGCAAACTGCTTTCCGGACGCTTTTCTGGGCGATCTGCCCTTGTTTTACCCGTTTATTATCAACGACCCCGGCGAAGGGTCGCAAGCCAAACGGCGCGCTCACGCGGTGGTGGTCGACCACCTGACGCCCCCGATGACTTCGGCGGACAGCTACGGCGAACTGGCCCAACTGACGCAGTTGGTGGACGAATATTACGCAGTTGAAACAATGGACCCGGCCAAGCTACCGCTGCTGCAACGGCAAATCTGGGAGCTGATCAAGCAGACAAATCTGGACGCGGACCTGTCGGTGATGCTGCAACGCGACCACGGCGACCACAAACACGACTGGGACGACGAGATGACGCCCGAAGGCGTGCCCGTGAGCCTGACCGAGATGGACGGCAAGGACATCGCCCACCTCATCGAAGACATCGACGGTTACCTCTGCGAACTGGGAGCCGCCCAAATCCGGAATGGCCTGCACACGCTCGGCGAGATACCCACCGGCGACGCCCTGGTTGACATGCTCCAATCCCTGACCCGCCTGCCCAATGTTTCGGTTCCGGGGCTACCGGCGGAAATTGCAACGCTGTTCGGCTTCAACTGGGATCAGCTATTGGCCGAAAAAGGCCAGAAAGTGGGCAGTGTTCCGGCCGCTTTTGTCGCATTGGCGGGTCGGCCCGTGGTGACGGGTGCGGATGTGCTGGAAGTTATTGACGAACTGAGCAACCATTTGTTCCGGGTCCTGCAACAGCATCGTTTCCGGGCTGAACGCATTGATGGGGTCTTATTCGAGACGTTCAATCAGGAGCCGACGGGGATCCAACTGGGGGGGATTCGGCAGGTGCTCCAATTTGTCTGCGAACAACTGCTGCCTAATCTGGCCCGGACAGAGGAAGAAATTACGAACCTGTTGCACGGTCTTTCGGGCGGCTACGTTCCCGCCGGACCCAGTGGCGCGCCAACGCGCGGCATGGCCCACATTCTGCCGACGGGGCGCAATTTTTACGCCGTCGATCCGCGCGCGCTGCCCTCCCAGGCGGCTTGGCAGGTCGGCCAGCAACTGGCCCGCGAGGTGCTGGCCCGTCACCGCAAAGAAACCGGGCACTATCCCGAAAGCGTGGGCATCAGCATCTGGGGCACCAGCGCCATGCGGACCAGTGGCGACGATGTGGCCGAAATTCTGGCGCTCCTGGGCGTGCGCCCCGTCTGGCAGGCGGAGAGCCGCCGGGTAGTGGCTATTGAAGTTGTTCCGCTGGACGAACTGGGCCACCCCCGCATTGACGTAACGACCCGCATCAGTGGCTTTTTCCGCGACGCCTTCCCGCACCTGATTGAACTGCTGGACGAAGCGGTGCAGCGCGTTCTGGCGTTGGACGAACCACTGGACCAGAACTTTGTCCGCAAGCATTACCTGGCGGATTTAGCCGACCTGCAAGGCAAAGACTTACCCATCGAGGAAGCCGAGGAACGGGCCAGTTACCGGATTTTTGGGGCTGCACCGGGTAGTTATGGCGCGGGTATATTACCGCTCATCAACGAAAAAAACTGGCATGCCGACGCCGATTTTGCCCAGGCTTACGTCAACTGGGGCGGTTATGCGTACACAAAAACGGCGCAGGGCGTGGATGCCCGCCGGGAGTTCAGCCAGCGACTTTCGGGCGTGGAAGTGGCGCTGCACAACCAGGACAACCGCGAACACGATATTTTCGACAGCGACGATTACCTGCAATTTCACGGCGGGATGATTGCCACCATCCGCAGCCTCACCGGCCAGCAACCGAAGCATTATTTTGGGGATTCGCAGAACCCGGCCCAGCCCGTCGTGCGGGATCTGAAAGAGGAAGCCCTGCGCGTGTTCCGCTCGCGGGTCGTGAATCCGAAGTGGCTGGAAAGCATCCAGCGGCACGGTTACAAGGGCGGTCTGGAACTGACGGCCACCGTCGATTATCTGTTTGGCTACGACGCCACGGCGCAGGTGGTGGACGACTGGATGTACCAGAAAGTAAGCGAAGTATACGCCCTCGACGGCGCCATGCAGCAGTTCTTCGCCGACAATAACCCGTGGGCGCTCAACGCCATCGCCGAACGGCTGCTCGAAGCCGCCCAGCGGGGAATGTGGGCCCAACCATCGCCGGAGATGCTGCAACAACTGCGGGCGGTTTACCTACGAAGTGAAGAATTACTGGAAGTGCGCAGCGAGTGACGCGGAAGTCGTTCACCACCAATCAAACCACACCAGTAGCATGAATCAGGCAGAAAAGAGATTGAAAAAAGCGCAGTTTGTCATGACAGAAATTAAACCGCAGACGGAAGAAGTAACGAGCAATGCCGGTCAGCGTATTCCCTGACCTAATCCCGTTTTAGTGCCAGCAAGTGACCTTTCTTCCTGCGGAGACGTATCGTTCCAAACAAGTTTTATGAATTACCCTTTTTCGGCCCTTGTCGGTCAGGACAAACTCAAACAGGCGCTGCTGCTCTGCGCCGTCAATCCCGGCATTGGCGGGGTCCTTATTCGGGGCGACAAAGGAACGGCCAAGAGTACGGCCGTGCGGGGTTTGTCGGCGGTGATGCCAGTCATTCAGCGCGTCGCCGGGTCGCGGTTCAACTGTGCACCCGGGGAGCCGCTGGATCACTGCGAAGCCTGTCAGCAGTCGCCAATGGCGATTGAAGACGTGCCGGTTCCGTTTGTCGACCTGCCGCTGGGGGCCACCGAAGACCGGGTGCTGGGCAGTCTGGATCTGGAGGGGGTGCTGATTGAGCGAAAAAAAAGACTGCAACCGGGCCTACTGGCCAGCGCCCACCGGGGGATTCTCTACATTGACGAAGTCAACCTGCTGCCCGATCACCTGGTCGATGTGCTGCTGGATGTGGCCGCGATGGGCACCAATACCATCCAGCGCGAAGGGCTTTCGGTGAGCCACCCGGCCCGGTTTATGCTCATCGGCACCATGAACCCCGAAGAAGGCAACCTGCGGCCTCAGTTCCTGGACCGCTTCGGGCTAATGGTTGACGTAACGGCCCCGCGCGAGGTGGCCGAGCGGACCGAAGTCGTCCGTCGACGAATTGCCTTTGAAACGGATCCCGTCGCTTTTGCTAATCAGTGGGCCGCTCGTCAGCAGGCTTTCAGGACCCAGATTCACCAGGCCCAGCAGCTTCTCCCCCTGGTGACGTTGCCGGATGGCTTGCTGACGCTGATCAGCCAGCTTTGTACCCAGTTAAACGTGACCAGCTTACGGGCGGATATTGTCCTGTACAAAACCGCCTTAACGCTGGCGGCTCTGGCCGGTCGCCGGGAAGTAACGGCCGACGATGTACGGGTAGCCGCCGAACTGGCGCTGACGCACCGGCAGCGCAAAAAACCGTTCGAGGAAAGCCGGTTGCCCGACAATAAACTGGATGAACTGATGCAGCAAACGCCCCCCGCCAGTCCGCCCACTCCTCAGGACGGCCAAAGCCCCCGGAGCGAAAAGCCCGAAACCAGGGCCGATGAGTCGCCGGAACAACAATCGGAGCTGCCCGCAGAAACGCCGGAGCCGGAGACCGTTTTTGGCGCTAAACCCAACGAAGAGCCGCCTTTTCTGACCGTCGAACCCGAGAAATTTTCGCAGGCTGCGCCGGTGGGTCGCCGGAGTCAGGCAATCACCAGCCAGCGCGGAACCACGGTCCGGACCGTCCCCGACAGCGCCCCAACGGCACTGGCCCTTTCGGCGACGGTGCAACACGCCGTACTTCGGGACGCCGACGAGTGGGGCATCACCCGGGACGATCTGCACCAAATCGTGCGGGTGGGCAAAACCGGTAATCTCATTCTTTTTGTCGTGGATGCGTCGGGGTCGATGGCGGCCAGTCGTCGGATGGAAGCCGTCAAAGGCAGCGTGCTGAGTCTGCTGATGGATGCCTACCAGCGCCGGGACAGCGTGGGCGTCATTGCCTTCCGGGGCGTTGAAGCGCAGGTTTTGCTGGAGCCCACCCACAGCGTCGAACTGGCGGAAGAAGCGATGCGGGCGCTGCCCACCGGCGGCCGGACGCCCCTGCCCCACGCCCTGCAGCTAGCGACTCAGGTGCTCGAACGCAATGCCCGACCCGGCGCATTGCAACCGCTGCTGGTGCTACTCAGCGACGGTAAAGCCAACGTGCCGCTGCCCGGCGGAGGGGATGCCTGGCAACAGACGCTAGCACTGGCCGGTGCCTTACAGGAACGACACATACCCGCGCTGGTCCTTGATACCGATACCGATTATCTGCGACTGGGCCGGGCCGCCGAACTGGCAAAGGCCCTGGGCGCCGATTGTCTTTCGCTCGAAGACCTGTCCGCCGAAACCATCACGCGGACGGTATCGGCTCGACTGACTTATTCCAACTAAGCTTATCCGCATGCGTACCCTCCGCCCCATCATGTTTGTCGGCACGGCGTCCGACGTCGGTAAAAGTGTCATCACGACCGGTTTCTGCCGGATTTTTAAACAGGACGGCTACCAACCGGCCCCGTTCAAGGCGCAGAACATGTCGCTCAACAGCTACGCCACACCCGAGGGTCTGGAGATTGGCCGGGCGCAGGCGGTTCAGGCCGAAGCCGCCGGAATACCCTGCCACACCGACATGAACCCGGTTTTACTAAAACCGACCAGTGACAAAAGTTCACAGGTGATCCTGAACGGCAAGCCCATCGGCAACCAGTCGGCCTACGACTATTTCATGGGCAACAACCGGGCGGAGTTGTTCACCGCCGTCAGACAGGCCTTTGACCGGCTCCAAAGTCGTTTTTCGCCCGTTGTGCTGGAAGGCGCGGGCAGCATTTCGGAATTAAACCTAAAGCACCGCGACATTACCAACCTACGAATGGCCCAGCACGCCGGAGCCGCAACCTACCTGATTGGCGACATTGACCGGGGCGGCTTGTTTGGCAGTGTTTACGGAACCCTTGCGCTCCTGACACCCGAGGAACGGGCGCTCATTCGAGGCATTATCGTCAATAAATTTCGCGGGGACGCTCGCCTTTTTGCAGACGGTAGACGGATGCTGGAAGAACTGACGGGCGTTCCGGTGGTGGGTATTCTGCCTTTTTTTCGGGATATTTTTATCGAAGAGGAAGACTCGGTTTCGCTCGAAGCCAAGTACCGCTCGGCGGTGACGGGCAAGGTAAACGTGGCGGTCATTCTGTTGAAACGGCTGTCCAACTTCACGGACTTTGACCGGCTGGAACACGACCCGCGCGTCAATCTGTTTTACACCAACCAACCCGACGAGATTGCCAAGGCGGACATCGTCATTCTGCCCGGTAGCAAAAATACCATCGAGGATTTGCTGGCGCTTAAAAACAACGGCGTCGCAGGGGCTATCTATTCGGCCCACAAGCGAGGCAAAACGGTCATTGGGATTTGCGGGGGGTACCAGATGCTGGGCGAAACCATTGAAGACCCCGATCATCTCGAAAGCGCCGTCGAAGCCATCCCCGGCCTGGGACTGCTGCCGGTCCGGACGGTGCTGCAACCAACCAAAACCACGCAGCAGCGCCAGTTTCTTTACCGGGCGGGGACCGAATCCTGCACGGGTTACGAAATTCACATGGGCCACACGGCGGTTACGGGAGCCCCCCGTCCCCTGGTGCAGTTCCCGGACGGCCGCACGGATGGCTATTTTCTGAACGCTAAATGCTGGGGGACTTACCTCCACGGTATCCTTGACAACGCCACCGTGATTGATGACCTACTGGCCGAATACAGCTCACCATCCACTGGCCAGCCGTTTGATTTTCGGCAGTTCAAAGAGCAGCAGTATGACCGACTGGCCGACGTTATTCGGGCGCACGTCGACATGGACCGGGTTTATGCCAGCTTACGACTGTAGCCATTTATGACTACTTTTAGCCCATGAATAAAAGTGAGAAATACATTAACCCTTTCACCGACTTTGGGTTTAAGCGTCTTTTTGGTACAGAATACAATAAAGCGTTATTGATCGACTTCTTAAACCAAGTATTAGGTAAACGAGAACATATCAGCGATTTAACCTACTTAAACTCAGAAAATCAGGGCAAAACAGACACGGATCGAAAAGCGGTGTTTGACCTGTACTGCGAAAATGAAAAAGGTGAAAAGTTCATTATCGAAGTGCAGAACGTCAAACAGCAGTATTTCAAAGACCGCAGTATTTTCTACGCCACCTTTCCGATTCAGGAGCAGGCGATGAAAGGGTCGATCTGGGATTATTCGTTGAAAGCGGTGTATACCATTGGCATCCTGAACTTTAGTTTTCCTGACGAATTGGGTGATCCAGATCGCTACTGGCGCGAAATTCAACTGATGGATACGCAAACTGCTGAAGTATTTTTTGAAAAATTAACGTTTATATACCTGGAGGTACCTAAATTTAGGAAACAGGAAGAGGCCTTGGTTACCCACTTTGACAAGTGGATGTATGTGCTGCGCAATCTGTCGCGGCTGCAGGAGAAGCCCCGGCGATTGCAGGAGAAGATCTTTGAGCAACTCTTCTCAGAAGCTGAATTAGCCAAATTGACGCCAGAAGACATGAGAACATACGAAGAAAGTCAGAAAGCCTATTGGGATAATTATAGTGTACTGGAGTACGCTAAGCAGGAAGCCCGGGCCGAAGGGCTAAAAGAGGGCCGGGAAGAAGGAAGACAGGAAGGAAGACAGGAAGGAAGACAGGAAGGAAGACAGGAAGGAAGGCAAGAAGGAAGACAGGAAGGGCAGAAAGCTGCGATGACAAAGATTGCTCAAGTCATGAAAAAAGACGGCGAATCTATTGAGCGAATCACCAAACTGACTGGCCTTTCCAGAGAAGAGATCGAACAACTTTAACACCGGCTACGCCTATATCCTATAAAAGGATAAAATCTATCTATTCACTGGTCGGTAATTAGTTACGATGCTGCAAGGACACGGCGATGACGGCTATCGCTACACGAACGAGATCAAAGCCGATTTTAGTACGAACGTCTGGTACGGGGGCGAACCCCGGGGCCTCAAAGACCACCTGTTTGACCACTGGGAGCGCATCAACCGCTACCCCGAAGTATTGGCCGAGAGCCTGAGCCAGCGGGCGGCCCAGCACCACGGTGTAGCGCCGGAACAGGTGCTGATCAACAGCGGAACGACCGAAAGCATCTACCTCATTGCTCAGGCCTACGCGGGCCGGAAAACCACGATTGTCGCGCCCGCCTTTGCCGAATACGAAGACGCCTGCCGGATGCACCACCATCAACTCACCTTCTTGCCCTGGTCGCAGTTGGAGAGCCTCCCCCATCTGCCCGGTGATCTGGTATTTATCTGCAACCCGAATAATCCGACCGGCGCGGCTTTCTTCCAGTTGGCAGACTGGATAGCCCGGAATCCGCAAACGCTATTTGTGGTTGACGAAGCGTTCATTGACTTTACCCTTGCTCTGCCGACGGCCATCCCTTTACTGGCGAAGTACCCTAACCTGCTGATTATGCGGTCCCTGACGAAGACCTACGCCATCCCCGGCTTGCGGCTGGGTTACGTCGTGGGGCAACCCCCTGGTATCGAAAAACTGAAAGCCGTCAAGCAACCCTGGACGGTCAACACGCTGGCGCTGGAAGCGGGCCATTTTATCTTCGAGCATTTCGCAGCGATTCAACCGCCTATCGGGCAGCTACTTACCGATAAAGACGATTTTATCAAGCAGCTTAGTCAGCGCGAGGAATTGCGCGTTTACAACAGCAATACGCACTTCTTTCTGGTCGAAACCCGCCTGGGAACGGCGGCCCAATTGAAGCAGTTTCTGGTCGACCAACACAGCCTGCTCATCCGGGATGCCCGTAATTTCCGGGGGCTCGGTGAAGGTTACTTCCGCGTTGCCACGCTCACGCTCGAAAAAAATGCCCTCCTGATCAACGCCCTGACCGAATGGAGCCAACCGCGTTGATTCTTCTACCCCTGCTTATTGGCTACGGACTGGACCTGTTGCTCGGCGATCCGGAGGACTGGCCGCACCCCATCCGGGTCTTTGGCTCGGCCATTGCCGCGGGCGAACGACGGCTCAACCGGGGCCAGACTCGCTTTGTCAAGGGGGCGCTGCTGGCGCTCGGGCTGTGTGCGCTGACTTACCTGTTTTTTTCAACGTTGAACAGTCTCCTGCTCCCTCTTTCGCCCCCGCTGGCTGTATTGGTAAACGGCATCTGGGTCTGGTACGGACTGGCCAACAAGGGCCTGATCACCGAAGGGCGCAATGTCTTTCTGGCCCTGGAGACGCGCGGACTCGAGGGTGGTCGCCAACAGCTTTCCCGCATTGTCGGCCGGGATACTTCCCGGCTGAGCGCCCAGCAGATCCGGATTGCCGTGCTGGAAACCATGTCCGAGAACCTGAGCGATGGCGTGATTGCGCCCTTGTTCTTCTACGCGCTGGCGGGCGTGCCGGGTCTGATGACCTACAAAATGATCAATACGCTGGACTCAATGGTGGGCTACCGGAATGATCGCTACGAACAGTTTGGAAAATTGGCCGCCCGACTGGATGATGTTGCCAACTTCATTCCCGCCCGGCTGACGGCTCTACTGATGGTCCTGCTAACGGGCAGTCGGCGGGGTGTGCGGTTTGTGCTGCGGTACGGCCATCGGCACAAAAGTCCGAACTCGGGGTATCCCGAAGCCGCGCTGGCGGGCATCCTGGATTGCCGGTTTGGTGGCCCTAATGTCTACCACGGCGTTCTGGTCGACAAGCCGTTCATTGGCGAACAGGACCGCCTAATTCAACCGGATGAAATCAACCGCGTCAGTCGGATTAACCACCTGACCTGTCTGGCGATGGTGGGCCTGATTTGTGTCTTTTATCTTTTAATGAATGCCTAGATTTATTATTTCCGGCGGGCCGGGAGCCGGTAAAAGTACGTTACTGGAAGCCCTGCGGAGCCACCATTTTTGCGGCTCGGACGAAGTGTCGCGCCAGTTGATTCAGGAAGGCGTGGCCGCCGGGAGTTCCTGCCTGCCCTGGCTGGATCTGGGCTGTTTCGCCCGGCTGGCGCTCGAACGGATGGTTGCCGAGTATGAACGCGCTTCGGCCGACGGCGAGATCACGTTCTTCGACCGGGCCATTCCGGACCTAATTGCCTACCTGGACATTGGCGGCCTGCCCGTTGACCCGATATATTACCAGTTGGCCCGACGTTACCCGTACCAATCCCTCGTTTTTATGGCCCCGCCCTGGGAAAGCATTTACGTGAACGACAGCGAACGCTGGCAGACGTTTGCCGAAGCGTCGGCGCTGCACGCGGCTTTGGTCGCTACCTATCAATCACTGGATTACACCATTGTCGAATTGCCCCGAACGTCGGTGGCGGGGCGGGTCGAGTTTGTGCGGTCGGTCATTCAAACTAGTTTCCCTGAACCATCGGCGGCCTGATTCGTTGCACTACAAACGTGCCGTGATGCCCATGAACAGGCGTTCCTTAGAAGAAGGTATTAAAAATCTGGCTCCGGCCTATTTTGCGCTGGTTATGTCGACCGGCATTCTGTCCATCGGGGCGCACCTGCTGGGGTTTGCCCGGATCAGCCAGGGACTTTTCTGGCTGACGAATGGCGCATACAGCGTTCTTTTTTTGCTCCTGATCCTGCGAATCCTTTTCTATTTCCTCAGTTTCCGGGCAGACCTGGCCTCGCCCGCCAAAGGCGCCGGTTTCTTTACGGTGGTTGCGGGCTCCTGTGTTCTGGGCATTCAGTATCAGTTGCTGGAACACCGTTTCGTGCCCGCGCTCTTTCTGTGGCTGGTTGCGCTGGGGACCTGGCTGGTCCTGATTTACACCTTTCTGCTGCTGGTGATCACCAATCCCCAGAAACCAGCGCCCACCGAGGGCTTGAACGGCAGCTGGCTACTGCTGGTTGTCTCAACCCAGTCGATAGCGATTCTGGGGACGCTGCTGGCCCCGCATCTGCCGCTGCCGATGGAGCTGGTGCTGTTTGCTACGCTCTCCTTTTTTGGGCTGGGCTTTACGTTCTACCTGATTCTGGTTTCGCTGATTATCTACCGGTTGGCATTCCTGCCCATTCAGGCGGAGGAGTTGACCCCGCCCTATTGGATTGATATGGGGGCAATGGCGATCACCACCCTGGCCGGAGCCACGCTCCTGCAAACAACTAAAAGCACCGCAAGTCTGGTCGATTTCACCCCTTTTCTGAAAGGGATCAGTCTGCTGGCCTGGGCAACCGCTACGTGGTGGGTTCCGCTGCTGGTGCTTCTGGGC
>Ga0325400_1002032_pt1 | contig 17338 bp, 3 predicted proteins | sample PopdelMetagenome_2_FD_205662 | JGI IMG/M metagenome (GOLD analysis project Ga0325400, IMG submission 205662) | Populus deltoides microbial communities from Bellville, Georgia, United States - Xylem-PdKOR-R1 | ecosystem: Host-associated > Plants > Phyllosphere > Stem > Wood/Secondary xylem... | reverse complement strand
CAAACTAGAGATATTAACTTGCAAGATTATAAAAAATTATAGGGACTAAATTAATAATTACTAGATCATTTACTCGCGCTACACTGCGTGTTGAAATAATTTTTTTAATATGTTGGTCCGTGTTGATTTAATATGCTATCGTCTTAATAATTTTTTAAATGTTACAAAAATATCTAGTCATTGCTAATATGTTTTTAATAAAAAAATATAATTGTGTAGGGATTGACTCGATGTGATTTGATCGACTTCGCAAGTCTAAAGACAATCTGGATAACTAAAAACAACATAGTTTAACTAAAAACAATTTCAAGATGACATCTTTTAAAAAACAAATATTGAAACGATAAAACATTGGATCAAACACGGGACAACCCAAGTTAACATGTAAAATCCGCGACCTAAGTTATAAGTCCGTGATAACCTTGTAGAAAGTAAATAAAAAAATATATTGAAATCTAGTTCTCAATTAACCCAATGCTGAAAAATGAAATTGAAAAAATCAATTAAAAAAATAAAAAAAAGAGACTTGAATCAACTCGAGTTAACTTGCCAAACCTGGATCATGAGACCGGGATAACCCAACAGAAAGTAAATCAAAACAAATTATGATGCCTAATTTTCAATGAATCTAATGTTGAAAGATGAAATTAAAAAAAAATCAATTAATAGTTAATTTTGAATAAAAAACTAACTTGTGTTTTTCATACTAGAGATATTAACTTGCAAGATTATAAAAAATTATAGGGACTAAATTAATAATTACTAGATCATTTACTTGTGCACCACTATAGGTCGAATCATTTTTTTTTTTTGTAATATGCTGACAATTAACAATTACTTGATCATTTACTTGCGCTATACTGTGGGTCAAATAATTTTTTTTAATATATTGACCCGTGTTGATCTAATATATTATTGTCTTAATATTTTTTTCAACGTTAAAAAAATATCTAATCATTACTAACATGTTTATAATATTTTTTTTAACTATGAAATGATTGATTTGATGTGACTTGATTGACTTAGTATATTTAAAGATAATTTGAACAAAAAAAAACATAATTTGACTAAAACTAATTTCAAGATGAATTTTTTTTATAAAAATATTAAGACGATAACATATTGAATCAAATACGGGTCAACCCAAGTTAATCCGCAAAACCAAGTCAACTAGATTAACCCGTAAAATCTGTGATCTAAGTCATGAAACTGGAATAACCTGTTAGAAAGGAAACCGAAATAAATTATAAAGCTCAATCCTCAATAAACCTAATATTAAAAGATAAAATTAAAAAATTATATTAAATAAATAAAATGAATATGGTTGAGATGAACAATACTTCGAGGAACAGTAGAAATTTCCTCTCCTCAGTTAATTTTTGTTCATTGTGGTTTTATATGGAAGTAATATGGAACTCATGCACATATATAAGCATCTACACTAAATCAACCAAATTTATTTAAAAGATTGTCTTTGACTAATGAAAACGATTTTAAAAGTTTAAACTTTACAATATAATTAAACCTATCCTGATATATCATTGCCAGTTCAGATATCCAACAAATCAAACAAATATCACTGCATTATCCAACATTTTCTTAGTAGAATTTACCTTCATATCACCTTCTTTCCCCCTTTTTTTGTTGTTGTGTGATGTAATTGGCGCTTTATTTGTACTCATTCACCCTTGTTTCTCTTGTAACCCTAAATTATTTTACGTGTGTGTTTTTTATGGAATAAAATGTGTAATTATAGGGTAGAGAAACAATCAGTTTTTGAATAGACTATATCAGTACAAATTAATTTTTGTGGTGTTTTTTAAATTTGAGTCAAATCCAAATAAATTTGAGTCAAATCCTAACAAATTAATACTTATCATTGATTTTTATATTTTCAAAATATAATAAAAATATAATTTTTATTTTTTATAAAATATGCATGAATTTTAATAGATTTTGTTTTATATTTTTCTGAAATTTTTAAGAAAAAAAAATATTTAATATTAAGTTAATATTTTTTAATATAAGTTTACAATCCAAATATTAAATGAAATTATTGAAACATGCATGAGGAATCCATAAATAATTTTAAAATTATTCCTAATGTTTTTTTTCAAAATTTTTGGAGATCATTTAAAATTTGTTTGGAAAAAAAATCAGTAAATCAAAATTTTTAACAATTTACTACGGCATGTTTACTAAACACATTCTAAAAACAAAAAATGATTCATTTTCCTTGTGAAATTTTTAACAAGCCAAACATATTCTTAAAATTTAAAGGATTCAGTCCAGCCACGCGGACTAGACTCAAGTCTAGCCCAGCCATATAGGCTGTGCTTCCTGAGAATTTAGGCTGTGCTTCTTGAGCATAGCTAGGCCTAGTCCGAAAGAGCTAAAATAAATAACCTAGCCTTCCTTTTTTAATTTTTGTCCTTTCAGAACAAAGGAGATTAAAAACCCAAGTCCATGAACAAAGAAACAAGAAAGCCTTTCACCCATTAAAGATCAAACTAAAAATTGTATGAATTTTAACCAGCACCTCTTCTCCTTCCAGAATATTTAAACATGCTCAGTCTTTCTCCATTACATTATTTCTTTACCAAACAAATTAAAACATTAAGCCATTATATTCAAAGTAAACTATCATGACAACTTTTTTTTTTTTAATTTAAAAACATGCCTAACGAGTTTTGTTACAGCAGCCTTATGAGATCAATCGCTGCTGTTCCTGACTGTTGAACTACAAATAAAGTAAGTTCTGCCGTAGCTATTTATAAATAGCGTATAGGAGAGCAGCGTATACATTGGTAACAATTTTTTTTTATTTTTTTTTCTTTTTAATCTTTTTCTTTTCTCTTATTGATTTTTTTTATATACTATAAAGAGAAAATAAATTAATGTGATTTTTTTTATATTATACAAAAGTTGGGTAAGGATAATCTTTTTTCATTTCACGTTGGGTTGAATTTTCTTGTTAATGCATGTTTGTTTTTGCGTTTTAAAAATAGTATTAAAAAATTTGATTTTTTTTAATTTTTTTATTAACATTAAATTAATATTTTTTTGATGTTTTTGTATTATTTTGATGTGATGATATAAAAAATAAATTTAAAAAATAAAAAAATATTATCTCAATATTTTTTTGATATGGAGTGTTTGTACTGTTAGTGATACTGTAGCGTCATGGGAGGTGTTGTCTTTTGTGTTTAGTTAAAAATTGATATTAAGTCTGGCTCCGCAGTGAGACCCAAAGCATTGGGTCTGACTTGACAACCAGACCCAATACTGGTAGGTCCTGATGCCTAGCCATACCTAATAGCGCTAGCTGAGTCTGTTTCATTCAAAATCAGAGCTTGCAATTGGCCCCGAGTAATCTGGTCGACTTGCCGAGTCAACCTGGAACTCAGGTGACCCGACAAAAACCCTATAATGACCTTTTTTTTTTAAATGTGTTTTTCATCCTACTCAGAAACCCTTTTTTTTTTTTTTTCATACTTTTCAATTGGTTACTAACTTATTTCAAAGTTCACTATATAAATAAGAGAAGAATATTTTATTTTTTCAATGTGAGATTTGAAACCCTTTAATATATATACTCTATATTCATAAGAAAAAAATTTATGTTTTTTTTAATGTGGGTTAAAAAAAACCTTTTTGGTTTAAATACTTCAGATTAGAAGAATAATACAGTATCTTTCTAATGTGGGATAAAAAACCTTTTGAAATAATCCTTTAAACTTAATTGTTTATAACATGTATAGTGTATATCCACACAAATTGTTTCTTAGTTTTTTTATATGAAATAATAAAACATCAAATATATTTTTTAAATCTTACCGTGTGACTCGGGGCCTTGGCCAGGTCTGTTTCATTCAAGATTCAAGCCTGCAATTGGCTTAGAGTGAATTGGTTGACCTGTCTGGTCAGCCCGGAACTCGGGTGACAAAAAAAACCCCGGTAGACCCTTTTTTTTCAATTTTTTTTTATTCTACCCAGAGACCCCTCTTTTTTCATATTTTTCAGTTGGTTACTAACTCATTTCAAAGTTTACTATATAAATATAAGAAGAATGTTTTATTTCTGCAATGTGGAATTTGAAGCCTTTTAATAAATGTACTCTATGTTCACAAGAATTGTTTTTTGTTTTTTCAATATGAGATAATAAATCTTTTTTGTTTAAATACTTCAACTTAAAAGAATAAGATAGTATCTTTCCAATGTGGGATAAAAAAAAACCTTTTGAAATAATCAACTTAATTATTGTTTTTTAATTTTTTTAATATAAAATATTGAAGCATCAAATATTATTTTTAAATTTTTTCGGGTGACCCGAGGCTTTGGTAGGGTTTGTTTCATTCAAAATCCAGGCTTCCAAGTGGTTCGGAGTAACCTGGTTGACTCGCCGGGTAGAGACCTTTTTTTTTCAAATGTACTTTTCTCCTACCCAAAGACCCCTCTTTTTTCATATTTTTTAGTTGGTTACTAACTCATTTCAATGTTTACTATATAAATACTAGAAGAATGTTTTATTTTTTTAATGTGAGATTTAAAGCCCTTTAGTATATATACTCTATGTTCATAAAAAAAAAGAGAGTATTGTTTTTTAAACTTGGGATAGAAAATCTTTTTGGTTTAAATACTTCAACTTAGAAGAATAAGATAGTATCTTTTCAACGTAGGATAAAGAATATTTTGAAATAATCTTTTAAACCTAATTGTTTACAACATATATAACCTATATCCACATGGATTGTTTCTTATTTTTTTCATATAAAATATTAAAACCTCAAATTTTTCAATTTTTCCGAGTTGACCCGAGACAACCCGTGTAACCAGGGACCTGTCTCAACCCCCAAGCCGAGTTTGATAACTATGGTTGCCATGAAAATATAACTTTAAAGAATGCAATTGAAAAGAAATAAAGTGACGTGACCGGTTAAAAAATTAAGAACTGAAAAAATTGATAAAACCTCCTCTCTTATATTTTGTTCAAGGGTCTCTTTTAAAAAATATTGATTTTTTTGTTATGTGTTTAATTTTCAAAGTGATTTTTCTGTTTCATCTATGATTTTGTTTTTATCTTTTATATAGATAAACTATGTTTTTTTTTTTAAAATAACAAATATTTATTTTTAGATGATATTCTTAATATGTGTAGCCTTACATGTTATTTTTTTTTATTCAATCAATTTAATTTTCTATTTTTCAAGATTTAATATCTTGATCTACATTTGTCTTTTGATTTTTCAAGTTTTGTTTTTAGGTGTCATTAATGATTTTTTATTTATTTATTAACGCACATAATTTTAAGTTCATTTAATTATATGTGAGCATAAACTTTTTGATTTGTTATATTTTTAAATTACCAAAATGCGTTGAAAAAACCTGCATATATAATGTTTTATATAGAATCCAAGACGCGTTTCTTGTATTCATGTTACAGAAAGGAGAAATAACAACAAAAAGAGCGAAACAAGTACCAAATAATATTCGCAAATATAAGTAGAAATCCTAAATTTCGAGGATGAAATTTCTTGAAAGAGGGGAGAATGTGAAACCCTGAAAATTTATAATTTAAATATGTAGATGTGTAAACTCTCATGTAAACGTAATACTGAAAGTGGTATGATTTCAATGAATGATGGAAACCAAGATTAGAAATAATAAATAAATAATGACATATAATAGAAGGGATGACCTTCATAAAATGAATTCTGGTTTAGAATTCATAAGGACAGAGAAACTTGTAACGTGTTTTGAAGGATAAAATAATGACAAAAATAACAAAATGTTTCTAAGAAATAAGTGAGGTAATAAATAATACATTATAATAAAGGATGGTGCAATGAAAAGAGTAGGACAAAAAGTGCAAGCACCGATTAAAAACCAGTGACGTTACTTTGAAACGGTAATAAGCCCGATAAATAAATAAAGGTGAAAATTCTAAAATTAATATATTCAAAAATAATAAAATGACCTTAAAGGCTTATAAGGATAATTGATATGATTTTATGTGAAGATTGAACAAGAAAATTTAGATTGTTGACGAAAAGTCATAAACTGACCAATTTTACATTAGAAAACAGAGCTCTCAATCCAATAGTCGGATCGGGATGAAATTTTGCATGAAGTCTATTAATATGTTTTCCTACCTTGGTTAAAGATCTCATCCCAATCGAAGTTTGGTAAAAACTAACAATTTAAGTAGAAATAAACCAGATAGTTTATATGAAAAATAAAATAAAAAACATAAAGACATAAATGAGAGACAAAATTGTAATTAGGGGAAAAGGTGCCTATAATACTGCAAAGAGGCCACCAGCTCAAAAAAACAGAAGAAAGGGAGAGACAATATTCAGCTAAAGAGAAGTGCAGAATTTAGAGAAACCAATAATGCTCTGGTGGCCGTATCTCTGGAATCTACCATTGGATCATGCTGAGTTTGTGATATATTGTTCTTCTCACACTCCTCTACTAACTGATCGGAGGATTGGAAGGAACACAATTCGTTTGACAGAAATCATCATCGAAAATTTCCTAGAAAACAAAAGGAAATACACCAGCAGGGTAGTTTTGGTCGCCAAGCAATTTCTCTCTCTTCCACCGCTGGATCATGCTCACTATTGGATATGTGATGCGACTAGATGTTGCCTGCATTCTGGACAGTGGAGATATTTCACGCCTCTGTAGCTACCTTACCCTAATTGGTATAAGTCAGATCTCACCTGCGAGTACTGTCGCACGTGTGCAGCGTCGCTTGCAAAAACATTCATTCTAAAAAATTTATATAATGTGTCAAATGAGGGGAGACAAGGAATTCTTGTCTTTTATTAGTGGAAAAATGGAATGGAAGTCGCCACCTAGTATTTTGGTTACTAGGAACCCTAACTGGTCTCAGAGATCGGGTACGGGGACTGGTTGCGTAAAGGGAAGGTATTAGCACCCCAAATACGCCCTACCTAAGGTAAGCTACATTGTTTTATTGTCTAATAAAATCTAAGGTCTTGTCGTGTTTTCTAGTTGTTGGTCCATCTATGGTTTAAGAAAAGTCCTCCTCGTTAAGGAGATCCTTATCTTATCGGGTAATTCTGACGCCAACAAAAGAATTTAATATCCGGAATACGTCTTACTTATAAGGTCATAACCCCAGATATTAAAAAAAAAACAAAATAATTTTTTTGAAAATTTTGAAATATTGGCCTAGTTCTCGTGACTTTAATAAACTGGTTATTAAAGCTAAAATGCATGCTAATACATATTTTTAAAATTTTCTTTGTTATATGAAAATATAATATGATTTATTATTATTATTTTTGAGAGACTTGGCCGTATGCATGAAAACAAAAAATATATATTTTTAATGTTTCGACGAAAACTGGGTATTTTAATATGGGATTTGTATCTTTACAGTATAAAAATACAAACCATTATTAAGCAAAATTCAATAAAATTATACGCGGAAAAATCACAAACTTTCAAAAATATTTTTAATTTTTTTTTACTGGGCCGGACCCGGCCCACTCATTTTAAGCTGGCCCAACTTGTTCGGCCCAGTGAACAGTGGAGCGTCTACGTGAATAGTGGAGACGGTGCAGTGAAGAAGAAGAAGGAAAAGGGGAAGGGGAGGAAGGCTGACCTGCTGACGCTCACAGTGATGCTGGTGGCGGTGGAGAGGAAGCCGACGATGGTTCATGGTGGTTATGACGGTGGTGGGCAGTGTTTGCTGCAGCTTTTCTTCTTCTTCCCCGTGCAGAGAACCAGCCTCTGTTGTTGTTTTTCATCTGCTTCTGTTTGGTTCTTCTCCTTTTGGTCTCTGGTGGGGGTGGAGCTGCTGGTGGCTTTCAGACGGTGCGGTGGAGGTTGCTGGCCGGTGGAGTTGCTGTGGGGGGCGATGGTGGCTCTTCTTCTCTCTATGCAGAGGTGTGAGCCTCTGTTCTTTTTTTTTTGTTGTTGATCGATACTCCCTTCTCAGTGGCGGCGTTGTGGCAGCGGTGGATTGGAAAACCAACGGTGGTTCTCCTTTTTCCTTCCTTCTTCCTCTGTAACTTTCTTTCCCCACGGCTCATTTCTGCTTTTTTTTTTGTGTTTTCCTTTCCCTTCTGCCTCCTGTCTCTATCGTCTCCCCCTCTCTGTTTCTATTTTCCCCCCTCACTGTCTCGTTCCCTTTTCTGGTTTTCTCTTTTTCGTTGTGCAGTGCTGGTGCGGTTGTGATGGAGAATGGCAGTGGCTGCTGGACGAAGAAGATGAGCTGACGATGGCGTTGGCAGTGCTGGTGCAGCTCTCTCCCCTCCTTTATTCTTTCCCCTGTCGTTCCTCTCTGGTTTTCCCTCTCGTTTCCTCTTTTTTTTTTTTTTTCCTTTCAGTTCTCTTCTGTTCTCCTCAGGTCATCTCTGTTTTTCCCCCTTACATTCCCCTCTCTCTCTGTCCTTTTTTTTTCTTTCCTTTGTCCCTCTTTTCTCCTCCCCCTGGTTTCGGTCTCTCCTCTGGCTTTTATAGCCAGAGGATGCATGCGTTATTGCATGAATATAGTAATGGCCGGCGTGTATTAGTTGTGAAACGCTCCCTATAACTGAAGCAATTTGTGGCTTTTGTTGCTGAATCAATTCCTCTGTCTTGTTGAAACGGCTCCTGAAGAAGAGAATGAATAGTGCATCTCTGTCTTGTTGAAACGGCTCCTGAAGAAGAGAATGAATAGTGCATCTGAAACGGCACCGTTTTCCTATTCAAAATGTATATTTTTGATTTGGTCATTGGAGTTTTGTATTTTTTGTAATCAAGTCCCCCAGATAAATTGTAATTGGATCCCTTGATTTTAATGTCTTTTCTGGTTTGGTCCTTGGTTTGGATTGTTTCAATTAAGTCCCCAATTAACCATCAAACTTCAATAATTATACAATTAAACCCTTGATTTGACTAAATTAACTCTTCAAAATTATAATTGGACCTCAGAACTTTAATTTCATCCAATAAAAGCCTAAATTGACTTAAAAATCAATTTTTCTTGCAATCAAACCCTCCATAAATTCAATTAAACGTTAGATAAGATTTAATTGAGTCCATAAACATTTGATTTTGGACTTTTCTTCTTCAAATTGAATTTTCCTTGTCAACAGGGCTCTCACTGTCAAATTTCAATCTTTTGCATTTTTGAATCTCCTCAACAAATTTTGGTTGGCACTCCAGCATCCTTTTTTCGCTCTTATTATTTTTTTGATTTCTTCCGAATATTTTTTTTTATATATATATTTTTTGTATTTTCTCATTTTTTTTTGGGAACTCAAAAATGGATAATAACAAGTACCATGTTGGCACTACAAGACACAACATTCATACCTGCAGTTTGTTCAAGAAAAGACTCATGCATTTGATCAAAGCTAGGTAGATAACATTTGAAAAAAACTCCAAACATGAGTATAAACCCTCTACTCAATCATGCTTCAAGGAGTGGATCGGAAATTCACTAGAGGTGGAATGCCAAGGAAACCTCAAACACTGACGGCAAGAGTAGGGTGCAAAAAAGACAGTGTGTAGAGGATGAAGTTCTGCCATGAAATAGGAGGATAGAGCCTGACCAATTATTGTCTTTTGCTTGATCACGTATGTTTCAGCATGTTTTAGTCTTATTGGCAATTTGACTCATAATATCATGAGATTTTCTCTGTCAAATGAGTCTTTCTTGTTAGTAAGATTGTGTGTTTTTCTACGTCCATAATATGTCTTCATGCAAATAATACACTGAGCACACTCTTTACTCACAAACTACAACACAAAGAATTTTTTGATGTGTTCCTTTTTTTCTCCAAAAACAACTATACATGATCCCATGTTTTCATAAAAATTTTTGAAAGTCAAAGTTTTCATACAAGACAAAAAAACTAGTGCATATTGAGTGTGTTTGGGTTGAAGGTGTGGTGACTTTTTTTCAATCACAAGCATGTATTTTATATTTTTAGGTTTCATCCTTTCATTCTCTGGTAGCTTGAAGAACTCCCTTGCCATAAATACTGCATTGTTCATCATCTTCATCGGAACTCCATGGTTCTTCACCTGAAAACACGACACATATATGTTGTCAGGTTAAGATTTCCTAGCATTCACCTCAGTAACATCATAATGCACATAAAATAAAGGTATGAAATGTAATTTTTATTTATTTATTTTACTAATGTAAATTATCTGGCTATAAAAAAGAAACCATATATAGTACTCTTGGCATGCTTGACCAATCTGCTTGATGATCTCGTAGCGGTGATAAGAGGAAAGGAATCGAATCTTTCGACCTCGGAAAAACTCGGACGGTCAGAGATAGGAATTTGTTTTACATATGATGAAGCAAGGCCAGCTAGAAGTAACTTTGTGGCCATCGTTCAATTTGGGTGTATGGATGTGTTGATCCTTTTCCCTTTGTGATCCCATTGTAGAAGGAAATAAGTTGTGGGACTGGCACGGCGACGAATGACATAACGGTGACTAGTCATAGCACCACAGCCACTAAATTACCATTTCCTTTTGCACTTGTTTATCCAAAAAAGACAAAAAAATAAAATGAAAGAAAAAAGAAAGAAAAGATGGAGACAATTTCTTAATGCGCCTCTTGTCAATACTGCTAGGAAGAGACAGCATTGTCGTCGGTGAGCCGTCATGAAAGTCTCCACAGTCATGTGATGATATGAAGAGATTGTATTATTGGATCAACTGTCTTTATTAGTTTTGTAGTGTTTCATTTTTTTATTGTTGATTTGATCTGCTCTGATCTGATCTGGTTTATTAAAAAATATATTTAAATAGAAAGAGTTTTATTTTATCCAATTAAAAATTGTCCAGCATTATTAAATTTTTCAAATCACACACTCATGTTATTTACGCAACCTACTTGCAATATAATACAACTAGCTTTTTGACTCAAGTTTTGTCATGAATTTTTTTTTTTCAATTTTATTTTTGTATATGCAAGTTATTTCAATGCTTTTTATATATATAAAAAATTATAAACGTAAATAAAAAAGTTAATGCAAGTATCTAATTAAATAAATTGATAATTATTTATGTAAATAAATGAAAAAAATTATTAACAATAACTAAAAGCAAAGTTGGAAAAATTAAGAGATAAATGTAAATCAATATATTTGATCCCGCAACATGGGATATTTACCCGGTTGTGTTTACTAATTTTTTTTATTAAAATTAATTTTTTATTGAATCAAATGATAATAGAAATAGACACATACATGAAATTGATTCAATAAAAAAAAAATATTATGCAAGGTTGAACAACTTAGAAATATTATCTAATATATTAAGGTAAAATTGTTATTTACACAACCTACATGCAAAATAATACAACTAGCATATTGGCCTATTCTCTATAGCGGGTTAATAATAATAAAAATTTCAAATATAAAAAACATATGAAGAGTATAGAGAGTATATTAAGTGTCTTGGATCTGGCGGTAATCCAACTATATCGGGTTCTGCAGGAGGCAAGGCCCAACGTTATTGGATCCTCTAGTAGCAGGACCCAACGCTAAGAGAAAAGAAATTCAACCAACTTGTAACAACCCCGATTTTCTACATCTTTTTCCATGATACATTGGAAATTTTCAGGTAATTTTTTTTTTATACAGGTTAAACCAAAATTTCAGCAGAGTCTCCCCTATACTGGGAGGTTTCAAGTTATTGACAAAATCATATTACACTTTTAATTTTATTTCACATCCCGATCCAATCATCTGGATCTCAACCTAACTCATCATCATCAACATAACAAATCTTATTCAATAACATCATATAATGTAATTCAAGTGAAAGAATCTATTTCAACTATAAACATGCATTGTTAAATAGGTACTTAGAGTTACAAATATTAGATTAAAGTCATACATTCAAATTTACGGATTAATATAACATTTCAAGTTTTAGGAGACAAGACCCTTAATTTATAAATAATTACATGGTTAAAAGCAAAAGGTAACTAAACTAATATCATTCCTGACACGATCCTGATGAACCTGAAAATAGAAATTAACGTGTACACATAAATATAAAAATATAATAACAAGCAATAACAATGACACGTAATAATCTTCATAGAATTTCTTTTGATACATAAAATTAGGCATAACCCTCTTTTACAACATACATTTTCCATCTATTACCAATATCTATCTAATATCATATCTCATTTGCTGAGAATAATTTCATATTGGAAATCTCAACACAATTCAATGGTTTTCAAACACCATCTTCTTATAAATCAATTCTCATTTGATACTAAGATATTCCTCTCTTGATATCATTAGCTTATCTCATTCTTTTGGAATAACTAATCAATATTTTCCTCTTATTTTTTTAAGGTAATTGCCGATACTAACGAATCTCATTAGGATCATTAGTCTCCCAATATTTGATTAGACTAATCAATTACATTCACGTGTCGATATCCTTCCCCAGAATAGTTTATCAAATCTTATTGATATCTGGTTTACCATCAAAGTTGCTGATGTCAAGAACCCTTGACATCATTAGTCTCCTTACTTGGAGTAGCTAATCACACCCGAAATGGTTATCGATACCAATGTGACCCATTGATATCATTAACTATTCTCGACCCGGAATAGTTAATCAACTTATCCTTTTCAGTTAACTAGGAGTAACCATGCCAATGTTAGTAATCTTTACTAACATCATTAGTCACCCAATTGCCTGGGATCGACTAATCAATTTAAGAAATGTTGGCACCAATGAAACCCCATCGATACTATTAACTATCCAAACCCGGATAGCTAATCAATGCCATATGAAACTTCCATTCGTATCGAACCCCTTTCATTTTTCTTATTATCATATGCATTGTAACCACAGTTGCCATGTATCATTCACACACAATCTTAGTTATCGACATTATGATCACTAAGCATCCTTCACATAACCTAACCTTGGTCACCCTCATCACAGTGCTAAGTATCAATTTATACCCTTAGCCACCGTCACTATGATGTTAAGTATCATTATAATGTATCCTTAGCCACCAACACTATAATGATCAATTATCTATCAATTCCCCTCCAATCTCCAAGTCATTGTGTATACCCAATAACCACATTAATTAATTTACTCAATATCATAGTCATATATTAATTATTTTACTCATAACCTTTAGAATTTACTACTTCTAACTTCAATCAATTAATTCACATAATCTCTTCAAAACTTAATTATCCGGTTAACTCATCTCGATCACCAATAATTCTGGTAATTTCATATAATTACCCACACATTTGCTTAACCTTCCTCGGTTACCAATAAATCTGGTGATTCCATATGAATTACCCAGCCTCCAGCTAACCTTTTTTGTTAGCCAATCAATCCGGTAATTCCATATGAATTACCCCATATTCGGTTAACTTCCTTGTTAACCAATAAACTCGGTAATTCTCTCAAGTACCCAAGAAATCCGACTAACCCATCTTGGTTGTCGCAATCAATCCGGTAATTCTATATGAATTACCTAGCATCCGGCTAACCTCTTTTGTTAGCCAATCAATCCGGTAATTTCATATGAATTATCCCATATCCGGTTAACTTCCTTGTTAACCAATGAACCCGATAATTCTCTTAATTACCTAAGAAATTTGGCTAACTCATCCTGGTTACCACAATCAATCCGGTAATTCCATATGAATTACCCAGCATCCGGCTAACCTCTTTTGTTAGCCAATCATTCCAGTAATTCCATACGAATTACCAATAATTCTCATTTATAATAATCACTCAACTTATTCATTTGCTTTATTTTTTTAACATCAATTAAATAAACAACAAAAATATTTAAGGAAAACTAATAATTACAAAATAAGGTGATGAATCACCTACCTAGAATAGGTGCACGTGCTGCCACTCCATCCAATTGTTCAGCCCCCACAACTTCCCCTGTACCACTAGAGATTCAGTTTTTATCAACAATAAAACCAAATCACATCTTCATTTAATTCTCATTCAACTGGTATTCTCAAACCAATCATAAAGAATTTTCTTAATTAGGATCTCATACTCTTACTTATTTTCATTTTCATATTCATTCTTATAATTTTCTTATTAAAATCATCACTCCACAGTGATTCCAAGCAAAGATTAAAAATTACCTAGCTTAACCAACTCGAAACACTATCTAGTGTTTTTATCATAACTAAAGCTATAAAACTCCGTTTTGGGCTTGAGTTGTCTCTATAAATGGCAAAAACATAAAAATACAACTTTCATAAATGGTTCTACATAAATGCCTTTTTATATCACTGAAAGGGTTTACACAGCCAGATTAGTTGATGGCAACTCAAAATAATTGTTGGTAGTATATGACATGCTAAACTCCTTTAAAAAAAGAGAAAATGAAGCATCGATTTTTCATTAAGATAAACGATGATTGCATGATGACATATAAATTCCACAATTAAGAGGCATTTTATCATTTCTCAAGGAATGGTCAACTGAGAAAGAGCTTCACGTAGCACATACAGAGAGAGCAATATATGTGGCATGAGGTCCTCGTTATATAACCAAGAGGCAGTTAGACATATTAATCACACAAGAAAAATTCCAGTGAGCTGAAGAGTCAAGCGAAAACAAAGAGAGATGGCGAAGAAAAACTGGAGCTATATTTTAAACTAGGTAAAGATACATGAATATTATTTAATCCCAAAGCATTACATATTGTTTATGCAAAAAACTCCTTGATAGAATCCAAGAAGGCTCAAATGAATCCAAATCAATAAAGAAGTTATCCTTGAGCCATGATAGTAAGGAAATTTTTGACCATGCAATTAGAAAGTGCCAAAAAATCTTGTAGCTAGTTAAGTCATTTCTACACCTTGAGGCAGGTCACCTTTCTAAACAACCAAAATTTATTATTTTTACACTCGGTAGGTCACTCGTTATAATAAGATCATTTCCATTTTTTTTCAACTTGAATAGGTTACCTATAAGAATGAAACCTCTTAAGTAGGTCACTCATAAGAATGAAATCATCTTGGATAGGTCACCCATAAAAATAAAGTTTTTTAGGTAGGTCACCTGTAAGAATGAAAATGAAAGAACAAGTAAACACATCCATCAATTTCCTATTGGGCTATGGTTTGTCTAGGTTGAATCCAAAGGGATGGTGTATTGGGTTTGTGCTAAGTTTCCTTGTATCATAAAAAAAAAGGATAAAAAAGTTAATATTAAATAACACCTATTTAAATAAAAAATTGTTTGAACCAAATAGGACCGTAGAAATAAATTTGTCAAAATTCCATAATTTTAATTTATTTTATTTTTCGATAAGTCTCTTATTTTAGGACCGATATCGAGGCTTTCTGTATGCATATATTTTTTTTAAGAATGATATCAAATTCTTTTACGAATTGCTAAATGAATGTGTCTTCCATTTTGGGAATTGACGTAAAAATATTTTATAAATAGTTTGAGTATAAATAAAAAAGAAGTAACAAATATTATGATAATTAATGTCAATGGAAAAAGACAAATTTATAATAAAAGACATATTATAAATAATCTTTCGTATGAAATGATGTTGTGAGAGTGACATTATTTTTTTCTTGAATATAATTAAACACCTATTTAAATCTCTGAAATCAATACTTATTTTTAGGATTTGTAGTTTTGGTAGCGATTCTAATTTTTCACGATAAATATTTTTGCTCTTGAACCGATATCCATCAAGATAGGATAGGTTGATTTGTAAAAACTTAAAATGTGAAGTTTAATTTGAATAAGTTTCTAGTTTAGTTAGATAAAACATTAAATATAGTGAAATTTATTTAATTCAAATGAATTTTTAATAACTCGGTCCATGTGGGTGATGTTCTTACAATGAAGGTTCACCGCAATGAAAATTGTCAAAAGCACACATATCTCAATGGAAACTGTTATAAAATCCAATGATACGGTAGGATCCATTAAAATCCTGTTGTAAACAAAGTATTTAGGGCAACTAGTTTAATTTACCGAATAACCAAGACAAGTGGGCCTTTTCCTCTTGTCAACAAAGGATTCATCAGCCACTACATTGTCTCTTCCTAGCATTATTGGCTAGGGTGGTCATATCATGTCATTCGTAGCCATGCCAGTCCCACAGCCTCTTTCCTTCTACAGATAGGGTCACAGAGGCAACAGCACATCCATACATCCTCATCAATTCAGCATTGAGTGCTCAACTAAATACCAAATTGAGTAATGGCCACGAAGTTACTTCTAACTGACGTTGCTGCTTCATGTGTAAAACAAATTCCTTCCAATTACATCCGTCCTATCTCTGACCGTCCGAATTTTTCCGAGGTGGAAAGATCCGGTTCCATTCCTCTTGTCGACCTTGAAGGGTTGCACAGTCATCGCCGCTCCGAGATCATCATGCAGATTGGTCAAGCTTGCCAAGACTATGGTTTCTTTTTGGTAGCCAGATAATTTACATTTATGTGCATTTATGAACCGAATGGCCTTGATGTTGCTGAGATAAATGCTAGGAAATGTTGCCCTGACAGCACATATGTGTCATGTTTTCAGGTGAGGAACCATGGCGTTCCGGAGAAGATGATGAATAATGCACTACTCATGGCAAAGGAGTTCTTCAAGTTACCAGAGAATGAAAGGATGAAATATTACTCTGATGATCATAGGAGGAGCATCAGGTTATCGACTACTTTTAACGTTAAAACTGAAAAAGTTTATATCTGGAGAGATTTCTTGAGATTTCATTCCAATCCTTTAGAAGATTATGTACACGAATGGCCTCCAAATCCTCCATCCTTCAGGTAAATTACAATCTCATGACTTTGTTACTGTTTTCTGATTTCATTACAAAAAACCCAAAAGAGTTTAGCATGTATTTTCTGGGAATGCGGTGCAATCGGTTCCTAAAAATTTTAAAATTTTTTTATTTGCTTAAAATGAAAATTTTTACAACCAGAAAATTAATAAATACTAACAAAATATTTTTGTCGGTAAATTTCTGATAGATTTTACAGATGGAAATATTCCCTCGGTATATACCGATGGAAATACACTACGCCATTATACAGTTTTACCGACGGATTCATTCCGTCGGTAAAAGGAACACAAACCGTCGGTAAATTTATTACTGACAGTATCTCCGACGAAACAAATCCATCAGAGTCATGAGCGTCAGTAATTCTAATTCCGTCGCCATGTCTGTCGGTAAAAAAAAACAAAAATACCGACGAAATTTCCGACGGACATACAGATGGATAAACGCGTCAAAAAAAAATTCCTGCCACAAGTTACCGACAGAATATTCCGTCTGTAAAATTCAACGGTAATGCCGTCG
>Ga0325400_1002029_pt1 | contig 17347 bp, 17 predicted proteins | sample PopdelMetagenome_2_FD_205662 | JGI IMG/M metagenome (GOLD analysis project Ga0325400, IMG submission 205662) | Populus deltoides microbial communities from Bellville, Georgia, United States - Xylem-PdKOR-R1 | ecosystem: Host-associated > Plants > Phyllosphere > Stem > Wood/Secondary xylem... | reverse complement strand
AATGAAAGGCTATCTACTAGCAGCATGATCTGTGCCCTGAGCTGCAACTTAGGTCCATTTCCTTTTCATGCATGAGGAAGACATAGATGGACTTGGCTCCAATCACCAGCAAAGAAACGTAGTTCTCGTTCAATACCACCACTTACCTTTTTTGTTGCAGAACGGTGATACCTTACTAAGAGATTGACATTTACAAATATGAAAAGGTGAAGTCAAAGATGCACAAATTTAACTCAAGGAATGCAAGGATCCCAGGAAGTCCATGACAGACACCCAACTAGAAAAAAGAGTGCAACAAAAACAACTAAAGAGAGTTGATGCAATAAAAGAAATGTGTCTCATAACATTTCAAAGTCTTCATTCATGATGGCAAAAAAGTTGGTTTTTCCATAATATTCTTAGCTAAAGCTTGACAATGATCACAGTGAATTCCCTTAGAATTACCAGTTTATAGACAAAACCTTAAGTTTAAGGCTAAATTATGCGTACTGAAACTCATCACTCATTTCTAGCATTATATTTCACAAATAAAAAACAAAATGAGCCCTAGAACCACACTAGGTTTATAACATAGCTCTCACAATCTTATGGTAGAATAAATGACACAAAAGATCAACAACTAACATCTACTAAAAGGAACCCAAGATACATAAAGTTCCAACAATCAAAGTAGCAGCAATTAGACTCATGCATCGACAAGGATTAAACTTAAAACAGTCAAACACAACAAACTCTATAGCCCAAACCACAATCACTATTTTCTACGGGCTACGCCCGTTGTATATATATATCTTGCCTAATCAACACAATTTCTTGTGATAACAATTTTACAAAACATGTAAATTTCATTACAAACTAACAATTTATGAAAGTATTGATTTTTTAAATGTTCTACCTTGATTTTTTTCGGTGTCGAGCTCTCTCTTCAACATGTTGATCTTATCAGTTTGGGAATTCCTAACAGCTTTCCCTTGGACTTTTGCTTCAGCCAGCTCAATCTCAAGCATTATATGTTCCTTTTATAACTACTCATATTGCTCAATCTGGCTTTCTAACTCCGCTTGGACTATTAAAGAAATATCGGTCCTTTCTTTGCAATCATTGAAACATGCTTTCAATGTCAAAAATATTATTTTGGTTTGCATCCAACTTACTCCTAATTCTCCTCGCTTCTTCTTAGATTGGTGTCTAACCACTTTTTCCTCTTTTAATTGCTTCTCTTAAAACACAACTTTCTTATCTTTCTCCATTAATTGTTGCTCCACAAACTTTCTTAATTTCTCTTTAGTGAGGAGTTGCTCCTCGAGGGAGATCCTGAGAGTTTTACCGGTGCTCAATTCTACCTGGAGCTTTTCTAGTTGTTCTGTTAGTTCTTTCTCGTTGTTAATTTTTTTTCTCTTATCTAGTTCAATGGCTTGCAAAGTCCCAGATTCAAATTCGAGATTCATGGGGACAATTATGAATGATAGATTTCTTCATTTCGGGTACTTTTCAATAGTGATTAGATCCCTCAAACCATCTGATTTTTTTTTTATCAAAACCAGCAGCTTCTAGTCTTGTTTGATGTTTTCCATGATGACTTTTAAAACGGAATGGTCTTTAAATAACCTAGAGAATCATGATAGTTTGGTCATCCTCGACACATGTTGTATGCCCCCGAGCTGTCTAACAACTAAGACGGGCATGTAACTAACATATCTAGTTATCAGAATTAAATGCACCTTGTAAAACCCGAGGAAAAATAAAGATCGCTTAGATTGCAAACTAACTACATGAAAAATAAAAGTGAAGAAATTCATGTATATGGTTAAATAAAAATGGAAATTCAGAAATTTTTGGATATAAGTTTCTGGACAAAATATTTCGAGACATTATAAATCAACCCGAAAATGTTGAGGGTTGGATTAAATTAATGAAAATAAACTAAAATAAAATTTATGGGGTGAAATTATAAGAAGAAAAAAAGATGCGGGGCCTAAATGCAAATAAAAAAAATTATAGAGCATAAATACTCCTATTCTCACCAAAAATCTGCAGCAATCGTAAGGAAAGAAAAGAGGGAGTTTTTTTATCCATTCTTGCAAAATCAAGAGAGAAACACCAAAATTTCAAGAACCCATCCAAGATTAAGGGTTTATAAATGGAATAAACACTTGTGGGCAATGGATTAACAAGAAAAAATGAATAAGAAGAGAAGATGGAGGGCTAGCTGTCATTAGATAAGAAAGGAGGGAGTTGAAAATCTTCAACTTGTTGAAGATCAAAACCTTAATTTGTACCAGGTAAGGTTTTCTAAACATGATCTTATAAGTCATTTCAAATTCGATAATGAATTGATGTCTTGATGTGAGTTATAGATTAGGGTTCTTAGACTTGAATTGGGAGAAAAGTATTTGTTGTTAAAATTAAGTTAATTCATGTGTGGTATGTGATTGGGGATGTGAAACCATGATAATTTACCCAGAAAATGTAGTTTGTGAAAGTTAGGTGTGAAGGGAAGGGGGGTGACGAATCTGGACAAACTCGTCTCCTGAATTTTGGTAAGATTTCGGATTGGAGGATGAGGGAATTAGAACCAGGTTCCTTCATAGCAATTATAGTTTTGGATGTTAGCTAACTAAGGAAATTGGCCTTGCTCAATTTGGAGATGTAGAACTCCAGTTATGGGTTATCAACCGAGACTGGGTTATGACAGACCCTGTAGGGCAGTAAGTTTGACTTGTTGATGAGCAATTTAACAGTCTTAGACGCAGAACTGGGTTCTTCTTTCTTCAGAGAACTTGTAGCCACATGTCTTAGCTTTCCAACGAGACTAATCTCGCTTGAATCGGAGTTCTATAACTCTAGATATAGTTAAATATTTGAGAGAGGTCAGACATTAATAGTTCAATGTCTAGACAGTGACAGTTCGGGATTTAAATAGAAATAGTTCAAATATAAAGAAAGGAATGATAACTGTGGTTGGACAAAGAACGACAATATTAATGGGTGAAATGAAAAAAACGTAAAATATTAAGAAATGACTGAAAGAAAGACTTATTGGTTGTTGATATGGTTATTATAAAACATATCCTTGAGTGAGGAAAATTTATGAGATAAACCTGTGATTTGCAGGAGGGACCATATGCGTGGTGCAACAGCAGCAGCAGGGGAGCATGAGTAGAGCTTCTATTGCAGGTAGGTGATCCGCACCTATACTTTCTAGTTAAATTCTATGATTTAATATGTTATTGATGTGAGATGTGAATTACCGAACGTTGGATATTAGGAGAAATGAGGAAAGTTTATGTAATGATGCCGATATTTTTGATAGTATTCTGAATGTACGTGTATTTAGGGTGAACATTTGTTGTGTGAATTGCCAAGGGATGAAATTATCGTTGACAAATGAAATATAAAAAGTGTGATTTGGGGCGTGAACTAACATACATTTAGTGTATGTTAGGATCCCGGGTGAGGGGATCAATCATGTATTGGCTAACATACATTTAGTGTATGTTAGGATCCCGGATAAGGGGATTAAGATGTATTGACTAGCATACATTTAGTGTATATGAGGATCCCGGGTAAGGGGATCACCATGTACTAACTAGTGTTAGGATTCCGGGTAAAGGGATCACTATGTACTGACTAGCATACATTTAGTGTATGTTAGGATCCTGGGTAAGGGGATCACCTTGCATCAACTCCTACGTGGTAATGATGATAACAGTGAAATTGGTATCGGTAATGTGTTAAGAAGAAATAATTATAGGTGGTTTTATGAGATCTTAAATGGAGGTTGATAATGGAAGAGGAAAATGTTCTTAGTAGTTGAAGAAGAAAGAGTTTCCAATGAAAACCAAAAGGGAGAAGTTAATAAAATATGAATGCATGTCTGCCTTTTTAAATTGCTGGATATTTGTATTGCTATATTATTGTGATATTCATATTTCAATAATATGTATTTTTTTTTCAGGGCCATCGCATACATGATAGGAGTAGATTCTAGCTTGGGTTCATTTTTTGTAATTTAGGTTCTAGGGAGTATACCCTTGTATTTGTTAATATTACAACTTTTATATAACTCAATTTGTATAATTGATGTTTAAACTTGAATAGATGAATTTAAGTCTATAGTTTGTATAACCATGTTCCATGTATGCATGTTTATATCTTTATCCATCCATAATGATTATTATTGTACAATGTATATCATAAACATTGTAGTTGATATGAATGATGATGTTTGTGGGATTGAGACCCAGGATGATTGGGTTGAATTGAGTTAGGAGATGCGGTATATTAGAAGTGTAAACAGGTCGTATGTCGATAACATGGGACCTCCCGGTATAGGGGAGACTCCGTTGAAATTTTGGTAGACTTTAATACAAACACCATGAATAGATATAGAAAAAAAAAAGTAATCACTCTATTTATCAATTAACATGAGATGGTTGCTTTATCACGGATACGGGAATGTTACTATTGTCTTTGCCCACAACCCATCAGACAATCTGTTGTTCTCATCCACGAAGCTTTCCATTTAACTTCTCCTTGTGGAATTCTTTGAAGCTTGGCATCTGTAAATCCCGAGATAATCAAGGCTGGATTAAATTAAAGAAAATAAACTAAACTAAAAAGAAGTGAGGGCAAAACGAATACATTTAAATAAAATAGGGTTTAAATGCAAATAAGAATAATTATAGAGTATAAATACTACTCTTCGTACCAAAAACAGATCTACAACTATCATGAAGAAAGAAGAGAGGGAGTTTTGGTATCTATTTTTACAGATCAAGAGAGAAACACCAAATTTCAAGAACTCATCCAAGATTTAGGGTTATAGGTAAAAATAAACATTGGTAGGCAAGGGATTAACAAGAAAAAATTGAACAAGAAGAGAAGAGGGGAGGGTCGGCTGTCATTAGAAAGAAAAGGAGGGATCGAGACCTTGATTCGTATAGGGTAAGATATTCTAAACATGGTCTTATGAGTTGTTTTAAAGTCGATTATGAATTGATGCCTGGATGTTAAATTATAGATTTGAGTTCTCTAACTCCAGATATAGTTAAAAATTTGAGAAGAGGTCAGACAATAACAATTCAAAAACGACCAGTAACAGTCCAAGTGTTTGTTGATGAGTGATTTTGACTATCTTAGACGTAGAACTTGGTTCTCCTCAAATCATAGAACTTGTAGCCTCATCTCTTATCTTTCCAACGACATAAATTTTGCTTGAATTGGAGTTCTATAACTCCAAATATAGTTAAAAATCTGAGGAGAGGTCAGACAGTAACAATTCAAAAAAACAAACAGTAACAGTCCAAGTGTTTCTTGATGAGTGATTTTGACTATCTTAGATGCAGAATTGGGTTCTCCTCAAAATCATAGAAGTTGTAGCCTTATATCTTATCTTTCCAACGACATAAATTTTTCTTGAATCGGAGTTCTATAACTCTAGATATAGTTAAAAATCTGAGGAGAGGTCAAACAGTAACAGTTCAAAAAACGGACAGTAACAGTCCAAGTGTTTGTTGATGAGCGATTTTGACTATCTTAGAGGCAGAACTGGGTTCTCCTCAAATCATAGAACTTGTAGCCTCATGTCTTATCTTTCCAAAGACATAATGTTTCTTGAATCGGAGTTCTATAACTCCAGATATAGTTAAAAATCTGAGGAGAGGTCAGACAGTAACAGTTTAAAAACGAGGCAGTAACAGTTGGACAGTGACAGTCTAATTATAAAGAAAGGAATGATAAATAGGATTAGACAAAGAACGACAATAATAATGAGTGAAATGAGAAAAACATAAAGTACTAAGAAATGACTGAAAGAAAGACTTATTGGTTGTTGATATGGTTATTATAAAACATATCCTAGAGTGAGGAAAATTTATGAGATAAACCTGTGATTTGCAGGAGGGACCACAAGCGTGGTGCAACAGCAGCAGCAGGGGAGCACGAGTAGAGCTTCTATTGCAGGTAGGTGATCCACACATATACTTTCTAGTTTAATTCTATGATTTAATAAGTTATTGATGTGAGATGTGAATTACTAAATGTTGGATATTAAGAGAAAGGAGAAAAGTTTGCAAAATGATGCTGATATTTGGATAGTATTCTTAATGTATGTGTATTCAAGGTGAACGGTTGTTTTGTGAATTGCCAAGTGATGAAATTATAGCTGATAAAGAAAATATGAGAAGTGTGATTCGGGGCGTGAACTAGCATACATTTAGTGTATGTTAGGATCCCGAGTAAGGGGATCACCATGTATTGACTAGCATACATTTAGTGTATGTTAGGATCCCGGGTAAGGGGATCACCATGTATTATCTAACATACATTTAATGTATGTTAGGATCCCGGGTAAGGGGATCGAGATGTATTGACTAGCATAATTTAGTGTATGTTAGGATCTCGGGTAAGGGGATCACCATATATTGACTAGCATACATTTAGTGTATGTTAGGACCCCGGGTAAGGGGATCACCTTGCATCGACTCCTACAAAAAGATGATGATAACAGAGAAATTGATATCGGTAATGTGTTAAGCGGAAATAATCATGGGTGGTTTTATGAGATCGTGAATGGAGGTTGATAATAGAAGAGGAAATGGTTTTTAGTAGTTGAAGGAGAATAGGTCTCTAATAAGAACCAAAAGGGAGAAGTGAATAAAATATGAATGTATGTTGCCTTTTTAAATTGCTGGATATTTGTATTGCTATATTATTGTGATATTCATATTTCAATAATATGTATTTTATTTTCAGGACCATCGCATGCACGTCAGGAGTAGATTCTAGCTTAGGTTCTTTTTTTTTGTAATTTAGGTTCTAGGGAGTATACCCTTGTATTTGGTAATATTACAACTTTTATTTAACTCAATTTGTATAATTGATGTTTAAACTTGAATAGATGAATTTAATTCGGTAGTTTATATAACTATGTTCCATTAAGCATGTTTATATCTTTAACCATCCATAATTATAATTGTTGTACAATGTATATCATCAACATTGTGGTTGATATGGATGGTGATGTTTGTGGGATTGACACTGAGGATGATTGGGCTGAATTGAGTTTGAGATGCGATATATTAGAAGTGTAAACAGGTCGTATGTCGATAACTTCGGACCTCCCGGTATAGGGAGGACTCTGTAGAAATTTCGGTAAATTTTAATATGAAAACCATGAATATATATATATATATAAGGAAAAAAAAATTCTCTATTTTCAGTTGACATAAGAGTGTTGTTTTTATCTCCAAGTAGGGGATGTTACATTTTCGTATCAGAGCTCAGGTTGCTATTCCAGGGATAGGAATGAGTATAAGGTTTTGAAATGTGGTTCAGGATAGTGAGAACGAGGCAAGGAGCCAGGACTGATCCATTCTCAGTTCGGGGAAGTGATCAGAGTCTTCATTATGAAAGTGATCTAAAATGGGATCCCTTGACAAACACTTCCTCTCATGTACCTGCAACATCAGTATACTCTGAAAGACGCGAGTCAGTGAGACTTCGAGATGATTTGTTGTCCCGTTAGGCTGGGGTAACAATGCCTGATGTATTAGACATAGCAGGAGAAAATATACCCCTATCAGTGGCATCGGTAGACGAAACGAACCCATTTTAGGATCCTGCTTCTATGGATCATATAGTGAGAGCTGTAGCAGCAGGAATGGCAGCGGGAGCCTCCAGTGTAGCTTCTAGATCAGGGGGAGTAGTCACCATAGTGCAGTGGGTGGGGTGTATGAGAGGGATGGGTTGTATGATTTACCATGGTGAAGAGGTTGCTGGGCTTAGGCTAAAAAAAAATAAAAAAAAAATGGAAAGAGTATAAATCAGATGTAGGTGCCAGAGATTTGACAGCTTTTATAGAGGGGTAAAACTATATATTGGAGGGTCAGAATTGAGGGTAGATCTTTTGCCGTTAGAGTTATATGATTTTGACTTGAATCTAGGCATGGCTTGGCTAAGTAAACATAAGACATAAGTGGATTGTTTCACCAAGACAGTGACAATCCAAGGAATAGGTGATAAAAGAGTAGTGGTTAAAGGGGAACAAAAAGATATTCCAAGTTGTGTAATCTTAGTCTTGGTAGCTAGAAAGTTACTGAGGAAGGGTTGTTCTGTTTGGTTAGCCCTTGTAAGAGAGCTGGAAAGGGTAGTATAGATTTGGCTAGTATTCCTGTTGTGAGGGAGTTTCGAGATGTATTCTCAAAAGAGTTGCCTGGATTACCTCCCATAGAGAAATTGAAGTTTCCATAGAAACCATTCCAGGAATTCCTTCTATAACCCAGTCTCCTTATAGGATGACACCTATGGAATTGGCTGAACTGAAGGTCCAGCTTCAGGAATTGTTAGATAAAGGCTTCATTCGGCCTAGTAACTCGCTCTAGGGAGTTTCGATATTGTTTGTAAAAAAAAAAAGGATGGCACACTTTGTTTGTGCATTGATTATTGTCAATTGATTAAAGTGATGGTGAAGAACAAGTACCCATTCCCCTGAATAGATAATTTGTTTGATCAGTGGAAGGGTGCTAAGAGATTCTTTAAGATAGAGCTAAGATCTGGATATCGCCAATTGAGAATTAAGGAACAAGACAGACAATTGACTGCATTCCAAACAAGATATGGACATTACGAGTTTTAGTGATGCCTTTTGGGTTAACCAATGCTCCAGCCATGCTTATGGACTTGATGAATCAGGTGTTTCAGCCTTACCTGGACCAATTTGCGAGGGTATTTATTGACAATATCTTGGTGTATTCAAGCTCTTACTTGGAGTATGAACAACATCTAAGGGTTGTGCTACAAACTATAAGGGAGAATCAATTATAGGCAAAGCTGGATACGTGTGAGTTTTAGCTCAAGGAAGTAATTTTTTTGGGCTATGTAATATCCGTAGAAGGAATATTATGGATCCAAGAAAGGTAGAGGCTGTTTTGAAATGGGAAAGACCTACCAACGTGATAGAAATCTGGAGTTCTTGGGTCTTGCTATGTATTATAGGAGGTTTATTGAGGGGTTCTCCACCATAGCATCACCTTTGACTAAGTTGACCCGCAAAGAAGTCAGGTTTGTTTAGTCGGGAGAGTGTGAAGCGAGCTTTCAAGAACTAAAGGAAAGACTCATTTCTGCTCTTGCGCTGGCCCTTCTATCAAGACACAAGGGTTTATGGTATATAGTGATACCTCAAGAAGGGGTCTAGGATGGGTGTTGATGCAACACGAGTGTGTGATTGCTTTTGCATCAAGACAACTAAAGTCGTATGAGGTGAATTACCCAATTCATGGCCTAAAACTTGCAGCAGTGGTGTTTGCCTTAAAAGTATGAAGACATTGTTTGTGTGGGTCACAAATTTTAATCTTTACAAACCATAAAAGTTTGAAGTATTTAATGTCACAGAGGGAGTTGAATATGTGACAAAGAAGATGGGTAGAGTTAATAAAAGATTATGATTGTGTGATTGACTACCATCCTAGTAAGGTTAATGTTGTAGCCGATGCATTGATTAGGAAGGGAAAAACAGTGATGAACGATATAGACATGCAAGTATAGTGGAATTGAATAAATTAGGCTTGCAACTAAGTGTAGGGCCTGAGGGATCACTATTAGCTTAGTTAAAGATCCGATCTATGCTTCGAGACAAGGTCGTGGTGGCTTAACAGGTAGATGAAAAAGTGAAGGATATCAAGGAGAGTGTAAACCAAGGTATCGAGAAAGCATTCCAAATCTTATCGGGTGGGCTAATAGTTATTGGTAGGCGAATTTATTTACCTGATCATAAGACTTTGAAGGATGAAGTATGGAGAGAAACTCATGAATCCCGATTTGCTACTCATCCTGGAAGTACGAAGATGTATTAAGATTTAAAGGAATGCTACTGGTGGCCAAATATGAAGAGGGAAATAACAAAAATTGTGTCAAACTGTGGGATTTATCAACAAGTAAGATAGAACACCAGAGACCTGCAGAGGATTTATAGTTATTATTGGTTCTAGAATGGAAATGGGAGGATATTTCTATGGATTTTATGACAGGATTACCTAGGGGAAAGAAGGGGAATGATGCTGTATGGGTGGTTATGGATTGACTGACAAAGTCTATTTTTGTTTTCCTATAAAAATGACTGATTCGGTGGATACGCTAGCAAAATTATATGTAAATGAAGTAATCAGACTTCATGGAGTGCCAATGTCGATTATGTCGGAGCGGGATCCAAGGTTCACGTCGAGATTATGGCCTAGTTTACAAAGAGCATTAGGGACAAAGTTGAATCTAAGCACAACATCTCATCTTCAGACGGATGGTGACACAACCAAAAGATTGATGTCTTCTCCCAAGTGCAGGAGTGTCAAAGTAATAAATAACCCGGCAAGACTAGGGTCGAACCACAAGGAGTAATAGTAATAGTAATAGTAATAGTAATAGTAATAGTAGTAGTAATAATAATAATACCAATAATACTATTAATAATGATAATAATAAAGATGATGAAGAAGAAGAAGTTGATGAGAACTTTGAGATGGAAGATTAATGTAAGGATTAAACAATGATAATAACAAATGTCAAGATTAGAGGATCCACTAATGGTATTTCAAACAAGTATAGTATAAAACTCTTATTATTCAATTGGAAACCACACACAAAGGAGGTTCCAATCAGATTATAAATTGTTATCATGATTACATTAGTTATCTTATTCGAATAATGCTAATACTTGTAAATGTTGTCATGCATTCATGATTATAACTTATGTTAACAACAAATCAAGTTCCTTTCATAGCTCAGGTGTCAGTTATACCATACAGTATGGGCTATGAAAGTGCCAAGTATTTGTTGTACTAAGTGTTATACAACATAAATCTAGATTAACCATTTAACAAGCAAAGTATTAAAAGTGAACAAGATAACAAATATAAAGCATATTAGTATCCAACATTAAAGTCCATGTTAAGTTTATATTATACTTATTCTTACACCATTAGTGTACCCTTTTCACCTTGACATAATTAACCTAGCTAGACATAATGAAAGAAAAAAACATAAATAAACAAAATAAGAACATAAATGAGAAAGAAGTTAACTAAGTAAAAAAAAGGAAATGAAAAGCATAAACAAGAGATTAATATAAACAAAACTTAAGTATTACAAAAGAGAGAGAGAGAGCAAGAGCATGATCTTGATATGAACACCAAGATTCCTAAATACATGGCAAATGCCCCCTTTTATAGGCCAAAATTCAGAAATATTGGTTTGTCGACTAATTGATGAATAGGTGGCCACATCTTGACTTGGTGACAATTCTTATCTTCTTGTCTGCCAAAAATGTCATTGATAACGACATAATTTGAACAAACTTCAATCATGAAAGTTCTAGGAAATTATCTCATCTTTCCAGGGTAAAATTTGAGATCATTTGGACTTCTAAAACTCGAGATATGGGCTGAATACTTAATAGTGTCTGGGCTACAGGACAAATTCAGACTTCTTTGTTGTTGCTATAATTTGGACTTGAAAATGGCTTTGTTAAATATTGGGCTCCCATGAAAGTTGCAGGCCTATGTCTTACCTTTCCATCCACATAAAGTAGACCTAAATCCGAGATCTACAGCTTCAGATATGACCCGTTACCGAACAATGTTCCAGTTTGGACTGCACCAACATCTCTTTTCTAAGTTTGGTCATCTCTTTGTCCTTTCAATTTCAATACTTCAACTCATCAATCAATTCTTTCATTTATGTGATAGGCCTACATTTAAGATGAACATTTACCATAAATTAAAGGTATCTTATATTATTAGATATGTTATTATAAAACATGCTTTGGTTAAGGAGTTATTGATACTTCAAGTGCAAAATGATGATATAGAACCTTGATAAAAATGCACTTTTAAGTACTAATCAGATGGTCAATCTGGAAGGACTATTCAAACTCTTGAGGATCTTCTAGGGTCCTGTGTGCTGGAGTTCGGAGGGAACTGGGAAGATCTCCTGCCATTGATGGATTTACTTATAATAATAGCCATCAAGCTACTATTGGTATGGCTTCATATGAAGCATTGTATAAAAGGAAATGTCGTACCTAATTTGTTGGGAGGAAGTAGGAAGAAAAAAAAAGAAGAAGCTTTGGGGACCTGAAATTGTACAACTGATATCTAACAAGGTGAGGGTGATCAAAAAGAGGATGAAAGAAGCCCATGATAGACAAAAAAGTTACGCAGATCGCAAAAGAAGGCCGTTGGAATTCCAAGTGGGGGATAAAGTATTTTTGAAGGTGTCTCCTTGGAAAGGCATCATTCGATTTGGAGTAAAAGGGAAATTAGCCCCAAGATATATTGGCCCTTTTAAGATTAAGGAAAGAATCGGGCCCGTTGCTTATCAATTAGAATTGCCTGTATATTTGGATAAGATTCACAATGTGTTACAAGTGTCATTGTTGCGAAAGGCCAAGATAGACCCCTCAAGGGTATTGCCACAGGTTCCTTCGAAGATTAAAGAGGATTTAACCATGAAAACTAAGCCTGTCAAGATCTTAGATCGAGATGAGAAGTTGTTGAGGAATAAGAAAGTTCCCTTGGTGAGAGTATTATGGAGAAGCTCTCAAATAGAAGAAGAAACATGGGAAAGAGAATTTGAGATAAAGGAGAAGTTTCCCCACTTATTCTCCGACATAGGTACGTAACTTGAATTTCGAGGATGAAATTTTTTTATTATGAGGGGAGAATATAAATCCCGAGATAATCAAGGCTGGATTAAATTAAAGAAAATAAACTAAACTAAAAAGAAGTGGGGGCAAAACGAATACATTTAAAGAAAATAGGGTCTAAATGCAAATAAAAAAAATTATAGAGCATAAATACTACTCTTCTTACCAAAAACAAATCTGCAACTATCGTGAAGAAAGAAGAGGGGGAGATTTGGTATCTATTTTTACAGATCAAGAAAGAAACACCAAATTTCAACTTATCAAAGATTTAGGGTTATAAGTAAAAACAAACACTGGTAGGCAAGGGATTAACAAGAAGAGAAGAGGGGAGGGTCGGCTGTCATTAGAAAGAAAAGGAGGGATCGAGACTTTGATTCGTATCGGGTAAAATATTCTAAACATGACCTTATGAGTTGTTTTAAAGTTGATTATGAATCGATGCCTGATGTTAATTATAGATTTGAGTTCTCTAACTCCAGATATAGTTAAAAATATGAGGAGAGGTCAAACACTAACAGTTCAAAAATGGACAGTAACAATCCAAGTGTTTGTTGATGAGCGATTTTGACTATCTTAGAGGTAAAAATGGGTTCTCCTCAAATCATAGAACTTGTAGCCTCATGTCTTATCTTTCCAACGACATAAATTGTGCTTGAATTGGAGTTCTATAACTCCAGATATAGTTAAACATCTGAGGAGATGTCAGACAGTAACAATTCAAAAAAACGGACAGTAACAGTTGGACAGTAACAGTCCAAGTGTTTCTTGATGAGCGATTTTGACTATCTTTAAAGGAGAACTAGGTTCCCCTCAAATCATATAACTTGTAGCCTCATGTCTTATCTTTCCAACGACATAAATTTTGCTTGAATCGGAGTTCCATAACTCTAGATATAGTTAAAAATCTGAGGAGAGGTCAGACAGTAACAGTTCAAAAAAACAGACAGTAACAGTCCATATGTTTGTTAATGAGTGATTTTGACTATTTTAAAGGCAGAACTAGGTTCTCCTTAAATCATAGAAGTTGTAGCCTCATGTCTTATCTTTCCAACGACATAAATTTCACTTGAATCAGAGTTTTATAACTCTGAATATAGTTAAAAATCTGAGGAGAGGTCAAACAGTAACAGTTCAAAAACGGACAGTAACAGTTGGACAGTAACAGTCCAAGTGTTTGTTGATGAGCGATTTTGACTATCTTGGAGGCAGAACTGGGTTCTCCTCACATAGAACTTGTAGCCTCATGTCTTATCTTTCCAACGACACAAATTTTGCTTGAATCGGAGTTCTATAACTCCAGGTATAGTTAAAAATCTGAGGAGAGGTCAGATAGTAACAGTTCAAAAACGGACAGTAACGTTGGACAGTAACAGTCCAAGTGTTTGTTGATGAGCGATTTTGACTATCTTGGAGGCAAAACTGGGTTCTCCTTACACATTGAACTTATAGCCTCATGTCTTATCTTTCCAACGACATAAATTTCATTTGAATCGGAGTTCTATAACTCCAGATATAGTTAAAAATCTGAGGAGAGGTCAGACAGTAAAAGTTCAAAAACGAGGCAGTAACTGTTGGATAGTGACAATCCAAATATAAAGAAAGGAATGATAAATAGGATTGGACAAAGAACGACAATAATAATGAATGAAATGAGAAAAAAATAAAGTACTAAGAAATGAGAAAAACATATCCTTGAGTAAGGAAAATTTATGAGATAAACCTGTGATTTGCAGGAGGGACCACAGGCGTGGTGCAACAGCAGCAACAGGGGAGCATGAGTAAAGCTTCTATTGCAGGTAGGTGATCCGCACCTATACTTTCTAGTTTAATTCTATGATTTAATAAGTTATTGATGTGAGATGTGAATTACTAAATGTTGGATATTAGGAGAAAGGAGGAAAGTTTGTGTAATGATGTTGATATTTGGATAGTATTCTTAATGTATGTGTATTCAAGGTGAACGATTGTTCTATGAATTGCCAAGTGATGAAATTATAGCTGATAAAGAAAATATGAGAAGTGTGATTTGGGGCGTGAACTAACATACATTTAGTGTATGTTAGGATCCTGGGTAAGGGGATCACCATGTATTAGCTAGCATACATTTAGTGTATGTTAGGATCCCGGGTAAGGGGATCACCTTGCATCGACTCCTACAAGAAGATGATGATAATAGAGAAATTGATATCGGTAATGTGTTAAGCAGAAATAATCATCGATAATATGTCGTGGGGTGCGCGATCACCGGCGCAACGTCGTCTGGCGACGGCGGAGGCTCTTTGTCGTGCCTTCTGTTGTGAGGTGTGGTGTGTTGGGAAGGTTTTTTGGATTTAATCATAAAATTATGATTAATGTTTAGGAGTCGCCACCTAGTATTATGGTCACTAGGAACCTATGGTCTGCGAGAGTCTGGGTAAGGGACTGGTTGTGCAAGTGGAAGACGCATCACCCCCAGTGCACCCTACCTAAGGTAAGCTGCATTGTTGTTTGATTGTTTTTTCTAAGTCGGGTTTCTATTCATTGGTCTTTTCTAAGTCTCAAGGCAGATCTCTCTTCATGAGAGAATCTCTACCTTATCGGGTTAAATCCTAACAGTTCTAAAGTCTGAATTTTAGCATCGTATTTTTATACCTTGTATCTTTAATACTTAAGGGTGTAATTTATCATACAATTTTACACCTCACAAATATTGAAGTCTACATCTGGATCCTAAAAAAAAGATTGGAAAAATATTTTTGATATTTTGGCCAAACCCTAGTGGATGATCATAAACTGGTTATGATATCCATTTTTGGAATTTTTTTAAAAAAAGATGAAAACGATGCAATTTTTGTTTTTTTTAATGAAAAATATGCTTGGAAAAATTTTAGAATTTGGCCGTATGCGACAAAATATTTTTTAAAAAAAATGTTTTGAATTTTTGTTTCTTTTTTGAAATATTTCAGAGAAAACCAGGTATTTTAATATCGGATTTGTATTTTACAGTGTAAATATACAACCCAATATTATGCAAAATTGGTAGAAAAATATTTGAGAAAATCACAATTTTTTCAAAGGATTTTTGAAAAAAAAAATTGGAATTTTTTGATTTTTTTTTTTTTAAAATATATAATATAATATTATATATTATTAAAACATGTGGGTCGGGCCGGCCTAGATAAATGGGCTAGGCGCAGCCTAAGGAAAAGGCGGGCCAACAGTGACCCAAAATGGTTGGGCCGACCTCGGCCCAGAGGATATTTCTCTTTGGGGTGGGCCGGACCCGGCCCATACATATGGTTGGGCCGAATCAGGTTCGACCCATACATACAGTTACTGTTCACATTCTACATGCAACCAAACGGTTGCAGAAGCTATAGATGGGCGGAGTGAAGTGGGAGGCAACCTTGCGGAGGAGAAGGAGTTGTTGTCACTGGCCTGGAGTGGAGCTGGCAGAGGTGCTGGTGGAAGAAATAGTGGCGGTGTTGGCTACTTGTGGCGGAGGAAGAAAGAAGAAGAAAATCTGCAGAGGGAGAGGGAAGACCTCGCGGTGGCTGCCCCTATCGCTGGTGAGGATTTGGGTTCGTGGGGAGGCTTAGCAGTCGTCTATTGGTGGAGGAGAAAGGTTTCTGTGGGGTCTTCAACGGCTGAAGACGTGGTGGAGAGAGAAAGAGAAAAGAAATGTGCAGAAACCGGAAAAAAAAACTGGTTTTTTGGCTCACTTTGGACCCGATTTTCTCCTCCCTCACGCCATGAACTCCACCTCCATTTATAGACAGTGGGAGAGGGAAATCTTGTCTACACAGGGGAAAACTTTTCAGCCCTTGATTCGGTTGGGAAGGATCCCAACCGTTGGCTCAAAGTAGGCATGGTGCACTGTCAAATCTGTAGAAAAGTTGCCTAAGTTGGCATGTTTAGGCCGGCGTCAGCACTGATTAATTGTCATTCAGACTGAACTATTGATATGGAACTGTAAAGGAACTGCAGATGATCATTTTCGTGTAAGTTTGGTGAAATTTGGTGGACATTAAGTGCATTAAATGCACCTACAAAAGAAGTGACTGGACCAGTTTTTCTAGAAAAATAAAGAAGATAATGAATAGTAACCAGACGACGCGTCGTCTGGTCCTCCTTTTTTTTTTAAGGAAAACGACGTTGTTTTGGCCTAAATTAGGGATTTTAACAAATTCTTAAATTAGTCCTCCAGCTTTCAATTTCTTGCAATTAAACCCCTAATTGACCCTAAACTTTGGATTTAATGCAATTAAGCCCCTGATGAACTTCAATTGGAACCCCAAAGTTACGCGCCTTTTACAATATGGTCCTTGGTCTTGGATTTTTTCAATTGAACCCCTAATTGACCATTAAACTTTCAATTTCTTCAATTTCACCCCCGGTTTTTGTCAATTAAGCCTCTAAAGTCTGGCGCCTTTTGCAGATTGGTCCTTGGTTGTGAATTTCTTCAATTTAACCCCTAATTGACCTCAAAACTTTAATTTTCTTGCAATTTGGCCCCTAATTTCAATCAATTAACTTGGTAAAAATTAAATTTGGTCTCTTAAAATTCCAATCTTATCAATTAAGCCCAAATTAGGCTCCCAAACTTAATTTTTCACCAATTAAGCCCCAAATAAAATTAATTTGACCCATTTTAAGTATAATTAAGTGCTT
>Ga0325400_1002026_pt1 | contig 17356 bp, 10 predicted proteins | sample PopdelMetagenome_2_FD_205662 | JGI IMG/M metagenome (GOLD analysis project Ga0325400, IMG submission 205662) | Populus deltoides microbial communities from Bellville, Georgia, United States - Xylem-PdKOR-R1 | ecosystem: Host-associated > Plants > Phyllosphere > Stem > Wood/Secondary xylem... | reverse complement strand
CTCGTGACTTAATACCTTTCTCGTGAGGTCATCATGTGTCCTTAGAGTGGGGTCTCCGGCCACATTGTACTCTTTCTTGGTCCCTCCCTGTTGCTCTTAGCTTGGGCCGTCTGTGGGTTTAGGCCTCAGATTCTCATAAAGCCCCATGAATCAGAAAATCCAGCACGCACGCACAAATACACACACACGTATATGGTGGTGCCAGCTTTCGAAGACGAGTTAATAACCCTTGAATTTGATTTTTACTTGGAAAATATTCAGCAATGGCCCAAAAATAAAAACCTCTTTTGTTTTCAAATTGTAATTATTTTTTTTTTCATTTTCGAATTTTCGGAATTGGAGAGGGTTAGTGCTTGTTGTGTTTTTCGAAACCTTGGCCAACCTTTCAATAAATCCGGCGGGGGGGAATGACTTGAGGGGGTTTCCTGTCTGTAAATTGCTTATCACCCTTAAATCTTTGATAAGAACAAACAATTGCGCATTCAGATTTATGTCCTCGTTTATGGTGAAAGTTTGACTGTAAATTAAAGGGTTTTTTTTAATCATGGAATTAAGTAATTAAGAGATACGAGGTTGAAGAGTTGAGTCACATGCATGATAGACCATCTGGAGACGTAATGGTCTGCAGGCAGGGCTCAAGGGAGAAGAGTTTCTATCGATTAAATGAGATTTTAGAGTAGGGTTGTTGACTAGCTGTAATTGAGACATGCATCTTGTTTAATTTGCAGCTTCAAGTCTCCTCGAATTTAATGACATCAATATTTTGCATGGTGCCTAGGCTATTTGACCCATATAGGTGGCTAAAATGGTGCCCTTCTTGACCCCGGCCCAGACCTTGAATTGGCAAGCTCTATATATACGCCAAAGCTGCTTTTTGTAATGTTTAGCATCGTCTCTTTTCTTCTTTTCTTGATGTAAAAAAAAAAAACAAATTGGTTTTCAAAAAAACTGTGATGGCGATTGCTGGTTTTGTTTTTCTTTCCCACAAAAATTTGAAAACAGATACGGAAAATAGAAACCATACAAAAGGAAAGCAAATGATGCTTTAATTAATGGATTGACATGGTTTAGGGTTTGGTGGAGCTTGGTTGTGAATATTTGTGCTTCAGTTTTGATGATGTAAAGAGTCAAATTTAGGGCACAAACACGGTAAAGCTGGCATTCTGGTGCTAAGCTTTGCCTTTTGTTTCAATACACAATTAATGGGTGCGTGATCTAGTTAGTACTCTTGACAACAAGGCGACAAGCAGGAGGGAAATGATAATAAGATCTTGAGGGAGGACATTGCCAATACATCCAATTATTGATGCACTGATGCAATTATGCCTTTCATTGTGCCCTTGGGAGAAAGGAAAGGTAAACCTGCATGAGAGAATCTGGCAATAGAAGAACCCGTGAAGAAAAGGAATGGCCCACAAAAGGGCTATTCTTCTTTCCCACTGATCAATATGCGCCTCTCTGCATGCACAAAGGATAAGAAACTCAAATTCTTAGGAGATATTTTACAAGAAGTAACATGAAAGACTACAACTAGATGAGCATCATAACTTGATGTGAATTATTAATTATATTCTTGAAAAGGTCATCATTTCATACCTCATATATATATCTACTGATCGTGGAAAATCTGGGTTCAACTCAAACTCTAGATATCTAATTAAGTCTTAAATATTAATATATAAAGCTAATTGGCTTATGTGTCTTGCTGTAGGTGACAGCTAATCTAGTGTAGTAATTCTACCACTACATGTTGAAATATTTATAGCTAGACGAGTATCAAAAAGATAGAATTGAGATTTGTGTTGAGAAATGGTAGGAGAAATGTCACACCAACAGATAGCTGACCACCTTACTCCTATCGAAGACACGGTTTCACTAAATTCTGGGATTCCTTCCAGCATCAGTTGCCACAACGTGGAGCAAGAAAATTCTAACACAACTGGGATTATATATATATATATTCAATTATTCCAGAATTAAAAAGGCAAGAATTTTCTGCATTCGAAGACAAATTAGCTTTAGTGCCTCCGATTCGCTACTATATAAATAATATGAGGCGTATATTCTTCAATTGACCTGGAGTTTGGTAAGTACAGAGACTCGACCTAATTCCACGTTTAATTGTCCACAAATGACTGGCCATATTAGTAACAATTTGCAATATGTTATAGATATCTGTTATGGATGACTTGTGACGGCCTCACTCGTTCAGTCTCTGGGATTATTTCTTGCAAATGTCCAAGATGGTGTCTGTCTATGTAAAGTCTGGCTAGCTATTTTGATCTTATAGTTTAGCTAGCCATTTTCTTATAGCTTTCTTTGTAATTTAGCCATGTATTGTGTCTAGACTGCATCACCCTGTAGCTTTTTTGGCTTAAAGGTGAATCAATGAAGAATAAATCTCATCTTATCCCAAAAGATAAAAGCAAATTGAATCTCACCCTAAAGCCAAATTGATTAAAAAAAAAAAAGAATTGTAGATCAAAAGAAAACACATAGGATTCCAAAGGATTTGCTTAACGGCCCAACGCTACGCTGTGCAATATTATATGTGAAGTATAATTTTTTCGGAAAGTTCAAATTATAGATGGTTCCTATGTATCTCACACGACTAAAGGGTTATCTGGATATATTTTGCATGGTTGCCGCGCCCTAGCTTGAACTTCCATGTTTAGGCCACGCATGACCTCTAAAGGAAGGGGAATATCCCTCTAATCGCACAAAGACGTTTATGGCCACTCTGTTTGTGGAAGTTCAGGAAAAACTGTATTATGAAGGGGATAAAAAGGTCAATCTATGCTATATTTCTTCATGGCTTTAGATTTGGGTTTGGAATAAGAAAAAGCTCAAAGGGGAAGAAATAAAGAAGAAGAAGAGAGAGACCTTCCAAACTAATCTCCCCTTGAGCACTTTCACTGTATACTAGGATGTGAGGGAATAATAGTTACAAAAGAAAGAGGGACATAAAGGGAGAAAAACCCTCAACAAAATAATGAAAAACAAGAAATCGATTAATTAAAATTCCACAAACTCGATCGATTGTAATATGATAATATATATGTATGGTTTTTTCTGTATATTCATAAGGCTTTAAATATTGATTAGTTGCTCTAAAATACTAATCAAATGTTGATCTCCTCCGAATTGTATATATTAAAACTCAGCCCGTTTTCCTTTTTACCTATCTAAACGGCTATTACTTAATTTAATCTTCGAGGAAAAAACAAGGGTGGTTGAAAAATTAGGCCAAAACCCAAGAAAGATCACGTATTGTATTTATTGTGGTCGGGTTTAATTAACCTAAATCAACAAGTAAAAAATTTGATTTTAATTAAAAGATAAATATGGATATTAGGGTTCGAATTTTTTACCGAGAACCATTCAATCGTACACACAAATTTGATTTAACGATTATACACGCGCGCGCGCGCACGCACTTGAAAGTTTTCTCTAATAATGTAAGATTGGATTATATCTTATTTATAGTATAATGGAGTAAGACTATTTTCATAAATCAAATTAACAAAATAATTAAATATTACATAAACTAAATTGTTGAGTAATTAAGACGACCCAAAAATGGTTTTATATAGCTTAAACTAGTCATCTCTAAGAATTACAACGGCATGAAAAGGGATAAAAGAGAGTATCTGAAAGAAAACGAAACTTGTAAAAATGGAGTCACAATATTCCATAGCAATAGTTCGATCGGAAATATAGTAAATCAAACCCTCAAATTTACTTAATGCATGGTTTAGACAAGGTGTCCTATAAGCTTGGCGAGTCAATCAATAACCCAGTGATGGTATATAGAGCTGTGGGGTAAGAGAAAAGGTTAAGAAGACAAGTCCTATCCGTCTATAGCTCTAGCTCCTTGCATGCCTTTACCATCCTCAAAGCTTTTTAAGCTTCTCATTCTTCTAAGCCATCCATCCTTTTAATATATATCATTCCATTTAAATCAAGGCCCTTTTAGGGTTTGGGTGTTTTATAACAGGAACAAAGGAAAAGACAGAAAGTGACAACGTCATCCTTCAAAAGAAAAATTATTGAAGAAATACTTATAAGCAAAGAGAGAGTAAAAATAAAGAAAGAACAACGTTTGATTATGAATCAAGTGGGTCTGGATTTTCTTCCCTGGCCTTTGCTTATCTCTCTCCTCTGCGTACAGTTGCTTTTTTTTTAGCCTTTTTTTTCTCTCTCTCTCTATCTTTTTCTTCGTATATATTTTTTTTAACTTTTCTAATTTGCCAACCTCATCCTTGGTCTGCCATTGTAATCATCACCTCCTGTATACTGATTATTTCTATTTCTATTATTTTTCCCTTCTCTCCTTTATATAGACATAAATAGACAGAAAGGAGAGAGTTATTGGGCAGTGAAAGGTTTTTAAGGAAAAACCAACTTATTGTCCGGTCTTTCTATGTTTGATTGCATGGTGAGCCCTCTCTTATCTAGCTTATTAGTTGATGATTTTTGAGAGGGAGAGAGAGAGGTTGTTAAAGAAAGATTGGAAAGAGATACATCTGAATTGTGTTGCAGATTTGCTCAGTGAAGCAATCCATGGCTAGATAGCGACTTAGGAGAATAACCCATCATGATCATCATCTCTTCACGAGATTTTGGTTTTGCTACCCAATGAATGATGCCTTTCTGTGTCTATAGTTCACTGCCACCTGTTTATCAATAAAGCTTTGTTTAGTTTAGTTGTGTCCAAAGCTAGGGATTCTCTATTTCTGCTCTTGTTCTTACATCTTGTTGTTTCTTCAAGAGTGAAAAGTGGACACTTGAACAGAAGCTACTTCAAATAAAAGTAGCTAGCAAGAAATATATCAAACAAAACAAAGGGGGGTATCACTTCTTGGTTTTTCTTTGTTGGAGTTTTCTTCCTCACAGACATGTTCCCTGCAGCCATGTCCAATTCAACTTCTTTGTCTGAAGAAGCTAGTGTATCTTCTGGCACAAGAATTCAAGATTTTGGTAGCTTAAATCAACTGGCTTCAACCATCTCTCCTCTGCAGCAGCAGCAGCAGCAACAGCAACAAAGGACCATCAAGAAGAAGAGAAACTTACCAGGAAATCCAGGTAGGTTTTCTCTATACTCTCTTCAATACCGTGTTAAACTATTTTAGACATGCTAATACCATATATATACGCAACGGTTTCATTATATATGATCTTGCAGACCCAGACGCTGAAGTGATAGCATTATCTCCAAAGACCTTATTGACCACCAATAGATTTGTGTGTGAGATCTGCAACAAGGGGTTTCAGAGGGATCAGAATCTTCAGCTTCATAGGAGGGGTCATAACCTTCCTTGGAAGCTGAAGCAAAGAAACAGCAAAGAAATTAAAAAGAAAGCTTATGTTTGCCCCGAGCCTACGTGTGTTCACCATCATCCTTCAAGGGCTTTGGGTGACCTTACAGGTATCAAGAAACATTATTGCAGGAAACATGGGGAGAAGAAGTGGAAGTGTGAAAAATGCTCAAAGATCTATGCTGTTCAATCAGATTGGAAGGCTCACTCTAAAACCTGTGGAACAAGAGAGTACAGATGTGACTGTGGAACCCTTTTCTCCAGGTGAGTTTTTTCTCTCTTTTTTTTCCCTAACCTTTTTATCTTGAGGGGTTTCAAATTGAATATAGTTTTTTGGTCTTTCTACATTTCTGTTCATCTCAGAGTCCCAATGTTCCCTTCTTTATTAATTTTTGATGTTTTACAGTTATGCACTGTTTTTTACTATATTGGGATTCATAGCAAAAAAAATTATCTTTTGTTTGAAGAGGGAAGTCTCATCTGATCATATCTTCAGGATGGTCTTTGTATTTTGTTTCAGTCTGTTCTGTTTCAGTGGTTTGTTTTTATACAAGAGCGGCAAGCTCTGCATGGAATATATCTGGAGCTTATATGCATTGGCAGGTATCCTAGAAGTGGACACCATTAATACAAGTGTCTGTTACTGCTAACATTGTAAGAGTAACTGAAAGCAGTGCCTCTGAAATCTGAACCTGCCAATTTCAAATTTTGAAAACAACAAACAAGACACTAATAAGGAATTATGGGAGAACAATCAACTTAATCTTTTGTTTTATATATTGTTTTGTGTCTTAATTCAAGATGAGTTAGCTAAGTAATTTTTTTCCTGTCTCCTGCATTCAAATGCATGAATCATAATTGTATTGTTATATTCTTGGTCGGGGATCTGGGCTCTGAAGGAGCACCATTGTTACCTGTTTTGATATACATCGCCATCCATAATATTAAACAACGTTTGATCAATGCTATATTGCATTTCCCTCGAAGGGTTTGACGTGCTTTTTCACCGTGATTACTTCTTTTGGTACTTTATGACGAGGGGGGGACTGAAGTCTCAAGAACCATGATGAATATTTGTTCTTGTCCAAGAAAAAAGTGAAAGGAAAGCTCTTAATTTGCTTTTGGGGGGGATTTTCATGGTTGAGTAAAACCCGTGATGATTTCTTTCCCTTGAAGAATGCCATGATTTACTTGCAGAAAATACTGAAACGGTACTGTGACCTTCCACCATGACCAAAACTGAGAAATCTGCAAGAAAATCTGATACCCTAATTAATTTGCTTTCATCTTCTTTCATCTGCATTGCAGATTTTGGGGTTTCAATTTCATATCTTTGTTACATGCATGCGCTCGACTTTCAAAAGCCTTTCATGTTATCGTTGTTCACCAATTTCTTGAAATTTTGATCCTTTTTACCATCCATGACTATTTCTGCATGCATAATCCATAAACATCAATCAATTCTCATGAATCTCTCTTTCTCTCTCTACACTTTAGTTTTGACCAAAAAAGATAGTTTTACTTTAGTGTTTGCTCTAGCTTTATGACAATCATGTGTCTATCCAATCCGCATGCATGGCCTTCTCTCACCCTTTGAAATACAAACAATTTAAGATTAAGTCAAGCGAAGAAAGAGACATTAATCCTCAATACGGTCTTCTCCATTTACCTTTTCTTCTTGATCCCATTTCTCGTTTTTTTGGTCATGTGTTTTTTTTATAAATCAAGATGACAAGCATTGAATTAACTATTACCAAGCATATCCTTTCTCTCTTGCTGTTCAGGATTCTGTAATTTCTTTTCTTTTTTTCTTAATATATAGTACTGTATCTTTTTTCTTATATATCTTTCTTCCAACTGTAGAAAATCATGATATGAACATATCAATGGTGTTAAGATTTGAACTCCTCATCATCACTAGTAAATCAAATTTTAATCATTATTTGTTAATCACAAAACTAAATTTATTATTTTGGTTTGGGATACTGTTCACTGATGATCTCTTTATGTGCATGCATTGTCGAAACTACAGGAAGGATAGCTTCATAACCCACAGGGCATTTTGTGACGCGTTAGCTGAAGAAAGTGCAAGACTCTCAGCTCACCAGCTAATTATCTCCCAAAATCCAAATGCCCACGCTCTCCTCCTTCAAAACCCACTTCAAACCCACCACCCTCATTCTCTCTTTTCTACCACAGCTCACCACCAAATCTCCTTCACTTCTCCTTGGGACCCACCTCACCATCAGAACCCTTGCAGTAATAACCCCCAAAACCCAGTTCACATCAAGCCTGAAACTACCGGCCATTTTCAAATCCCCGCTTCACTTCTCCAAGAACCACCACTAACAATGCCTAGCCACAAGGGTTTGTTAGCCCCAACCTTCCAAAGCCTGTCGAATGCTGCCACGTCACAAGCAGCATCACACCACTTGTCAGCCACTGCACTCCTTCAAAAGGCTGCCAGTGTGGGTGCCACTCAGACCTCAGTGGGTCACAGTCACATGACCCAGCTGGACATGGGCGAGTTGGGATCAGCGGGTCAGGTTTATGTTGACTCGGTGAGTCACGTCTCTCAGGGTCCCAGTTACAACCTTAACAGCCTTGCCACGTGGCAGAAAAGTGATCGCCTGACAAGAGACTTTCTGGGTCTGACTGCGCCTGAGTGTGGGGATCATCATGGTCATGCTGCTAGCAATGCGAATGGGAGTGTTAACGTTAGCATGAATGTGAGGGAAATTCTAACCTATACAGGGGGTGTAGGGTTCCACCAGCAGCAATACAATGAGAGAGACCACTCACTGCTGAAGCCCCACGGTGGTTTTGGATTCGCTCAGCCTTCTGCCTCTGAAGCGTGGGGTGATTGCTAGGGAGCCCCAAAAAGGAAAGGGTAAAATGGTGATTCCATTCATTCCCTTCAAAATGGCCGAGGTGCCCCATGTCTCCTTTGCCACAAGAATTTAATGGAGGTTTTTGAAGAAAAATCAAAAACCTTTCTTATGCCATCATCAACCTCATCTTCCATGCAGCTTATTATCTCTCTTTACTTTAAGACTGCTATCAGCAATTTCTCAATATCCTGCCTTTCATTTTTAACTTTTGTCCACCTTCTCTTGAATGATAGATTTAGATATGGTAATCAAGAGGATTGGCCTTAATTACTAGGTGACGATGGTGGCTGCCTTGTAATTTTGTTGCGGAAAAATTATGTCACATGTAGAATATAGTAATAATTTCTCCATGGAATTTGGTTTTATGGGCACTATTTCTAAACATCATTTCCTTGAGAACATATCCCATCTTTATCTAGCAAGACAGCTGTACAAGAAGATCACATGAGACTACATGTTTGTGTTTGCATTAGAATTGGGAAGGGTTTGGTTTTGAGCTAAGAACTTCTTTTTGTTCACTGTCCCTTTTTTGCTGTTTATGCAAGGTGGGCATAAAAGACAACCCTCACGGACCTCACTGGCCCTAATTTGCTACCGTTATTATCTTATTATGAACAAAAGTAAATCTTTTTTTTGTTCAAATCTTTATGCCCCCTATCCCTTTCATGTTAACTTTAATCATCGATCCAAGTATCGATCAAGTGTCAATCCCACATGTTTCAAATTACAATTTATGTGCTTAAATTGGTTCCAGGTTTGATGATCTTGATCATGGCGCCATCAGTGGATGTTCGTTATGTATATTAATAGAGAACCCACATTTAGACTTGGAAGAAATGCTGAGACTGAGGGCAATGTCGTTCGTGCACATGATCAGATTTCGAAATAGCATTATTACTCCGGCAATCACTTAGGTTTTCTCTCCATGAACTTCAAATTGCATTGATGACAGCATATTTACACGCTCCAGGTGACAGGAAGACGACGCTTTCTACATGCAAAGGATTAGGATTAGGACAACGCCCTCCATCTTTAAGGAAATGACCACCAAAAATAATGCGTGAAGAATAGAAGCTTTTGAGAATTAAAGGAGGAGATATGTTGTGGGACATAATTATATATTATGGAGGGGTACAGGTCTACTGTGAAGGGAAGAGAAGCGAGTACCAAATGAGGTAAGCATGCATGTCAGTGGAGGGCCATGCCTTGTACACTTGATATTGATCACGAGTGTCTCCTTCTCTGCAACTCAATCAACAGTGATAGCCCATTATCATGTTTTTAAGATGTCTCCTTCGTGTTTCTTGGCAATAATCCCTTTGATTTATTCGGGAAAAGGAAAAAAAAACCCTTCAATTCACGTTAGTTATATTGTTCGATAGCAATGCAAATGCTTAATTAATTAATGGCATTTATTTCGTTACTTATCTAATACCTTAAAAAAAGGCAATTTGCTACTTCTATCAAGATTTGGGCAATTCCCTCTTGTTGGAGATCGATCTAATCCAATGGAATGAATAAACAAAACAATAGTAGCATGTAAGGCTAGCTAATTAATTTCCTTAGCAAGATTTTCGTTGAGGTTTGTGTTCTTAGAAATGGATATGGAGTTTTCTTCTATATTGTGGATGGGAAAGAGGGTTTTGACTTTTGATGTGTTAGCATAAGGTTATTTTTCATGTGAAAATTTGGTTGGAGATATTAATTGATCCATATATATTTGAATATAATCTCTTACAACATAATTAAATCTTTTCCATAGAAATTGAAGGTTATTTATTTTGTTCTTTATGATAAAAATCAACATAATACATACCATATTGAATATTAAAACCTCTCAAATTAAATGTATTGATTTTAGACCCAAATAAATAAGTATTATATCCGCCATGTGTAACTATATATATTGAATTATTTTTCATATTTTATTGTTTTAGCTCTTAGTGTGTGTGAAAGATACGGTTTCAAAATAATTAATACAACGACTATTCTGAACCTTTATTATGTAAACGGTACTGATATCTATACAGGACAAAATTTAATCAGGGGCAATTTCCCCGCTTTTCTTCGTGACTGACTGGCTTCGCCACTGTTCACACACCGAATGAAAAGTTTGCCTCTGTACTTCTTTAGCATGTCTGTCCAGCTTTTGTCCAAATGACACAGTTAATTTAAAAGAAAGAATTTCAAATTCGACAGCTTACCGAAAGGGACTTAAAGTCTTCTTCGATAGGACCGATTCAACAGAACCTGTGTACGTCTGTGTGACAAAATATTGGAAAATCCATCCGATCAGTCATTTTTTTTCTGATGGAGATGTCCTCGACTGGATTAGTAAGTGATTGAGCTCGGAAAAGCTATCATATTGTCAACACATTCACACGGACCGAATCTATAAGTGGGGGAGTAAATATACAAGCATACAACTTGTGTGCTGTAGCTAGACGATCTCACCAAGCAATTAATGGGCTCCGGAAAATTAAAATAAAGCTCTCTCTACCTAGGAAGAAGGGAGTCGATGGTTTCTTTCGAATGAGTCATTATTTACCCTTTGAGTACATAAAGTATGCTAAGACGGGAATCCTTGATGAGACCATAGCATAAGCAGTTGGGGCATAGGTTTAGAAATTTCTGGCACTTCCACTTTTTTGTTTACCCTCTCCAATCAAATCCCTGTTAAGGATTCAAGAGATATTAGCAATTTCCAAGAATTTCTTTTTCGTCTACCATCACTTTATGGTTACTAAGGGGAATTTTTTTTGATGATATCAAAGAAATGTAGCCTTTTCTAAAGATGGTATAAATGGCTGTAAAACCTGTTATAAGCGTGAGTAAAAAGGCTACTAAGTTGATGCTGTATGTGTATCTGTGCGAGTGTGGTGGTGGTCCGGGACATAGTGGCACCAAACCAAAAGGAAAAAGAAGAGAGCAGAGGAGAAGAGAGAATTGTCAACGGTTATGAAAAAGATGCTCAATACAACTTTGAATTACAATTCTCTGAGTCTTCTTTTCCTTGATGACCTCCCTACATACCTTTATCAAATTTTGTGCACGTCCCCATGTTATGGTTGGCAGCTTAACCAGTATTATTAAGATTCCAATGATTTTTCTCAACTTTGTTTCCGTGACCCACCAGTCGATCTCATTCTTTAACAAATTAAATTGCAATGTCAAGAGACCAGTCTCCATCTGAAAACAGTGAAATTTGCAAGTCAATATCCTTGCAACCGACTATACACATCTAGATAATGACTAGAAGAATCACGTACAAAATGGTTTACATGATTTTAGGGTTTGTTTATCCCCAAAGAAGGCGTATGAAGAGTTCTTCGTTGATCCTGAAGATTTTCAGGTTTAATTTGCATATATACTCGCAGCATCTGAACCAGAGAAAAGTAATGGGCAAATTCTTGTTACCGCAACTTTGTATATTCACTAGGATAAGAGGGAGGATACACCTAGGGATTAATAAAAAGGAGCGGTTGCGGGTGTTATATGGAATATCCAAGCTTTTAGAAAGTATATGTGTAAGTTGCTGGGTTAAGGTACTATACATGCCATTTGCCTGCTAAAAAAGACTGCATCTTTTTTTATATCCCTCTGCCGCACATCCAGACAAGCCAAAAGTTTCTCTTCCATTATCTCCACCCTTTTCCTCTCATAACACCCTTGCATATGTCATCTTCCATTAGGGAACCTCATCTTAACAAACCCTCCTTTTCCCTCTTTTCTTCCTCCCAGTCCTAGCAATTACCAAAGCCTTCTTTTCTATGCTTTTTCCTCTTTAATCCTCCTGCTGCAAATCCCCATGCAGCATACTCTTTTCCACACAACGCCTCATAAGTATCATCAGTAATGAATTAAGAAAAGGTAAATGACATTGACACCACCGTGGTCTCTAGTACAGTATAAATTGCATCTTTGACAGCATTCCATGAAACCTCATTTTCTTTTACCTCATAAATTTTGACTGACAAGATTTCAGCAATACGTTCATAATAAAGAAATGACAGAAGGTGAGAAACCAGACAAAAGCGTTATCTGTCAACAACTATATGGTTACGTGACCTTTCCTTCTGGTTTGTGTCAACAGCAGAGATGCTTGTTGGCCGGTGAATCATACATAATGTCAGATTATTTTCCACATGTGCCTCTTTCTCCAGTGTTGCTCTAATTTAAAGACGAAAACCATTATTTAGGGAAGATATTGCTATTGATGCCGACAGATATTAATAGCTTATGCGTTCTCGACAGACCATTTTGGACAGAACATGAAGTTTCATAATTCAGACTACAAACTTTCTATCTGTTGAGTTAGTTTCATTAAGAGTCAAATTACTTGGGATAGTGTGGCATATTGAAAGATGTGACATATACAGCACTATTCAAAGTTAGCAATCATTTATATTTCTACAGCATGGATAACTCACATGTAAAAGTACCGATTATGACAGAAAGCTGCTTCTATGGAAATGCTTTGCTCGACTCTTTTAATACTGCAGGTGGGACCAATTCTTTCATGAAGTTGCATCACTGCATGGCCTATCAAATTGGTGGTGGAACGTCAAAGTTTACTCCCAAGTATTTATCGAGAGATTTTTCAAATGCCTGCAACAAGAAAATTAAATGTCAAATTTATACTCATCAGTCCCCATTGCATCAAAGCTGATCAATATAATGTTCATCTTTAACAACCAATTCTGTTTTAGCAGAGTAGAAAACTTTTAGAATGTACTCATTTATCTATAGGCATGCTTGGAAGACTTTACGACACTTGCGTATGAATCAAAGATAAAGATGATGATGCCACAAAGCTAATGCAAAAAAAAGTTCGTCTAGATGAAGATGCGGATGAAGATAGGAAAATACAAAGAACCAAAAAGAAAACAAAGGCCATGGAAAACTTTAAAAAGACGCTCATTTGGGGAAAAATCGATGTGGTCAAAGTTGAACTGGATCAGAAAACTATAATAAGAGTAGGAATCCAGAGTTGGATTCAGCCAGTACAGCTTTTAAAGTGCAAAAAGAATAAAAATCCAGACTTCAGAGTATATAAACTGTGAGTGTAATGATCATGCATGGCGATATTAACATGGCACAGCAACAGTCCACCATGCAAACTTTTTCCGGGAAGAACTTGAGTGTTTTTGTTTCACCAATACCAATAAACGGGTAAGAAACATGGATTTCTGGGCTCATTCACCAAAATCTATTTAGTATAATATCTAAAAAGGATCCTGGCTAAGTGCAAAAAATAATCTGTTTGCATGTTAACCTTCTAGCCTATGTGTCACGTGTGCTATGTGAACTCCATCACTAAGTTCCAAACCAGGAAGAGCTTCATCTTCGCATGGAGCAATAAAATCATGCAGAAAGAGGCTTCGTAGCATGAGGCCAGTGAAGAATCAAAATTGAATCTGTAACATGCTGGAATATAACAACTTGGAAAAGAAATTTCTGTGGCACATAGCTAGTGAAGATGTATGGTCTAACCAATTAAACTTCAAAGACAATACTGGTTGAGATTGGGCCAATTACAGTAATGCCCAAGAGAGAATGCTCCGAACTCAGAAATCACATGTCAAACAGAGGGGGGGCTGTGATTTTAATAGCATTTTGATATATTGGTATAATTTTAAAATATAGTATGAGACTTTCTGCATACTATATTAAGTTTTTGGGTGGTTGTAACTTGCTATGTTTCACTGTTGAGTTGATTGACCACAAGATAAGCCCGTAGGCCATTACTGAATTATAGGCCATGGAAGCGAAGTCCTAGGATGGAGAATTTGGAAGCAATCCCAATTCCTACCTTTCAGCTTTTTCAGTTGGATGCTCTAGCACTTTCAGACGCTGTTATTTCCTCATTCCATTATAGTAATAAATAAATCATTGACCCTAAAGCAAATGGATTTCACATGCAAAACATAAGTACCTAAATACACACAAATTGAAATCATAAAAATATGATAAAATATGTAATTTATGTGGTTAAGCAAGACAGATTCAAGAAGAAAAAAAAATCACCCAGTGAGCAAATAATTCCTTCCCGTTAAGGACTGCATCCATTGTAGCAAATTGATCATCAAATGCACCATAAAAGCCTTGGTAGAATTTGTTCCTGAAATAAAAAATGACAAAATGTAAAGCAAATACAAAGATTAAAGGCAAGTTCTTATTTCCTTTTAAGAATAAATTTTTTTTAAAAAAAAAAGTCTTCATGAATTTGACAAATATTGATCGCCTTCTGTTGTCTGTTGATCAATCTCATCAAACTTCCGTGTAAGTACCTCCGCTCCCACTGGTGAAAGCAAGTGCAGTATTAGAGCATCCAAGGTTCTTGGAAAATTGTGCTGGGAAGAGGGATATGACATGTATTATTGGAGCTTATTTTTGTGATAGCTGGGAATTTCCTACACTGTTAATAAAAATCCCATCCACCTATTGGAGCTTTATAAGGGAGAGCATGCTCGCCGCCATGGAAAGAAGGATGCTCTGGAGAGTTCTTGGATCAAGTGTCCAAAGAATTTTAGCAACTGGATTATCCTCTAAGAAAAATAAATTAGTTGTCAAAGTTTCATCACATTCATCTTTCATGCTAACTTTAGAATCATTTGTTGGGGTTGATTGTATGCATTGACTTTGGTCAGTGATGTTAACACGAACACAGTCATGAACTAAAGAAACAAGTTCATGAAGAGCCTGGAGAGAACGTGGTTCAAATTCATGCAATTTAACTTTCTGCTGTTGGTCCTGCCCTTGTAAACCCTGTTTCTTGAATGACATGTTCGAGTCACAACAACCATGATCTGGTACAAGATTATCAAGATCAGTCTCCAGAAAGACACTGGAAACAAGCTAGGAATTCCTTTGAGTAAGAACTGAAAAGGGAAAGAAAACCTAATGGTGTAATTATTAAAACTGACCTCCTCCTCCATTACGGGGCAGCTCACATGTATGCCTCCAGTTTCTCTGAGCCAGGAGAAGCCTTGGGGAGTGCTTGGTTCTGTCCTGATTTCAAATATAATAGACATGTTGAAATGCTTGACCATAAACTTGAAGCTCAAAACAAGAGACGGGAAGGAAAAGAAACAGTATAGTAGACTACTCAAACTTACTGGATGAAAAAAACTTTTGAAATTTTCATTAATGTGTACTCTTTAGTAAGAAGACTCTGACTATGATATTTTGAGCACCAATTGTCATCATACTTGAGATTTCAAAGCTTTTAGTCTACAAACAAATCTAAAAGCTTCAACAAAGTATCCAAATACAATTAAAGTAGGTTTACAATTTTATCTGTAAGTGACCCTTGAGCTTTTCAAAGCTCGAGCAGAATCTCTTTGACTAATAATTTGTAGAAAAATTTTTTCTCTTTCCACTGCAATGTTTTTACACTACAGAGGCATGGCTGATGACAAACCCAAGGCAGTCTCACAAAAAGAACTGCACATTGGCAAAGAATTCATGTAAATATGATGCAGGCAAGCTAACAGAAAAAACATTTTGCAGTGCCCGAAAACAAGAGAAAGGTCTCAATTTGGAATAAGCAATGATATTTGCAACATCTGGCATATCAAGGTGATGGACGTACCATTCTTTGTCTGTCAATCTTGAATTTATACATTGATTTGGCGAGCCAATGTAACATGTTAGAGAAAACAAAATCACCAAATTGTGATAGCTTAACTGCAGATGCTGACACCGAACTTAAACAATTTCACATTTAAAAAAAAAGAGACAAAAAGGAGAAACAACTGAAACATTATAGAAGATAATGAATCAAAAGCACCTTATTAATATTCTCCGCAAATAATAAGCATCCATGTGCCCTAACATATTAGACATTAAATTGGACTACCACCAAAAGTTGACAGGAATGGTCAAATCATCACTATCTACTTGGTGGAACCTGTGGAGACAACAGTCATCTCACCTGACTAAATACTAAAAGTGAAGTTGAGTCAAAGAAATAGGTCTAATGACTTAATGATGGTGTAATAAATTGAGCATAAACAAAGAAGAGTATTATTTTTTTAAGGTTTCCTAAGGATTAGAAAGTTGTTGGTTTCTTGTTAAGTTTTACTTCCTATGTTTCGGAAGTCTTAGGTTATTTCTGTAACCTTCAGTTATGAGTCATTTTCTTTATGTTGCCTTCAGGTCTCAATTCCTGCAAGTGTTTACAGAATTCAACACCAAACCAATAGCCACCAAAACTCATATTTTTATGTTTTCCTCCCCAAACTCAACTGTAATTCCTAATTCCTCATCCTCCACCACAAGAATTCATCAATCTCTCTAGTCAGCTCTGCCACCTTTTGTGATGACTAAGCAATAAACTTTATGGATACACCCCTAATATAACAGAGAACAAAAGTCATGAAAGAAAGTAAAAGGCACATCTCAGATTTCTTGTAATTTGTTATGAAAATAGAAAGAAAAGTTCAATACCAAACTTAAATAAAGGCTAGAACTATATCAGAAGCTTTTCAAGTTGCATTATATTCTCATATTACAGGAAGTTTCCTAGTGCAGGGAACTTTCTCATGAGCATCGTTACATTTTTAAACCTTACCAGCCTTCAGGAATGAAAAGTGCATCATCTGCATGAAGAAAAACCTTCTGAGAGTAGTCCATGGAGCATTTTGCTCTCGGATATAATGAGAAGTCAGGGTTTTCAAGAGCAACAGAACTGCCAGCAAGAAGAAAACAAAACAAAAAAGATAAACAATCACAAAAATATACAATTCCAAAGTTTGCAGTGGCTAAGCAAACCTTACTCCAATTACATTTTCCTGCTCCTATGAAATGAAGGGAGAACAGAAATTAACTTCTTGTTCCTCACAAAAAAGTGGCATATATGTGGTTTGAGGCCTCACCGAACACAGGCTTTGGGTAAAAAATGGACTTGCAGAAGGGGGGCAATAAACAACTGCAACAAAGAAATACTTCAGCAAAAAGAAAATACAAAATAAGCAAGATCTAATGCATAGAGATAGTCTTAAAGCCAATACCATAAGGTAAAGAACAAGGCCAGCAAACTCAGTAGGCAAAAAAGCAGTATCTAGAATAGATTAGTCCTTTTGAGGACAGATAAAGCATTTTTAATTAATCGAAGAGAGTCTGAAATTCTAAAAAACAGAGAAA
>Ga0325400_1002025_pt1 | contig 17357 bp, 9 predicted proteins | sample PopdelMetagenome_2_FD_205662 | JGI IMG/M metagenome (GOLD analysis project Ga0325400, IMG submission 205662) | Populus deltoides microbial communities from Bellville, Georgia, United States - Xylem-PdKOR-R1 | ecosystem: Host-associated > Plants > Phyllosphere > Stem > Wood/Secondary xylem... | reverse complement strand
GTAATTCAACATTCAATCTACTTTTGTATATTAAATTAATTATATATGTAAATAAATTATAATGTTTCTTATATACATAATTATTAATGTTATTTACTATAGAGTTGTTTTGTATTTGATGTATGAATTGAGATAAATAAATTGATGATGTAGATGATGTCTACTCTTGACTTGTGTTGTGAATTGATAAAGTTCATGATAATTGAACAAAATAAAACCGTGATGATGATATGTAAGCAAATGTCGATAACTTGAGAATATCTTGTTTTAAAGGAAACCTTATCATAATTTCAATAGAGATTTAATTGATCTTAAAAAATTAAGAACCACGAGAATATGAAACTATATTTAATTTGAAAAAAAATTACCTTACTTTTCATTGAGTTCAAGACTTAAAAGCTTTTAGAATTGTGAGCAATTATAATACCCCTAGATACAAATTTTAATATTTTTTTTTTACTTTAAAGATAATTTTGTCATTTTAATGTTGTTTTAAAATGTTAAAAGATCAATTTATCCTAAATTATATGATAATAACTAATGGATCCATATAAAAAAAATAATTTTACCCTTAATAGCTAGTTATATGGGTTTTTTTAGGAGGACAAAATAATCATTTTATTATTTCAATCCAGAGTAGGAAGTATTTTGGTTTACGATGAATGACTAAGCCTTTAAATTTTTTTATTACAAAAGTAAATAAAATAAGAAACCTTAAGATTTTCTTATTTTGCACCCTATTTTCAATTTGTTCCAAGACAAAGACAATGTGTATTAGATCTTTAATGTTTATATTTTTCCATCCATGTTTGACATAATTTCTGCTTCTGTTTTTAGATGTTTTTTTAAAAGTGTTTTGGCTTGAAAAAAATATTAAAATGATGTTTTTTTAATGGTTTTAATATTAAAAATAAAAAATATATATATAAAATTAATTTTAATTTATTTTAAAGTAAAATACTATTTTAGAAAATATTATGCATCACAATTACAAACACCTTCTTATTATAATATTTTTATGCAAAAAATAGTGTTCTTCTTAAGAAAATCGATAGAAAATACTAACAAAACTACAAAAGGCTCAGATAGACCGATTGAGAACTGTCTACGACTTCGAAGGACTAAAAAGATAAAATATTTTTGTAGACTATATTAATAATTTTTGATAATACATTAGGGTTTAATTTAAAGTTCCCTAAACAAACAAAAAATTGGATACTTGGAGTATGCAATGTTTCATTACGAAAAGAAAATAGCCTGCTGTATCTGTGTGGATGGGCTGGTAGCTATTGAGGTTTTAGAGAGGTTTGATTTTCATAGAAGTTGAGCTCTCTCTGTTCCCTTGTCTTCTGCCCTTCTAAACCCAACCTTATCTCCACTCTCTCTAACAGGAAAAAAAAAATGGCTTCCACAACCCCTTTCTCTATTCAACACCCAGCATGGACAACATCAAAAACTCTTAAATTTCATGAACCCTACAAAAACCTCCATTTTCTCTCTAACCCATCTTCTCATTCTCTTTCCAATCCTTCTCTCTCTTCCTCTTCTTTCCCTCTCAATCCCAAACTTTCTATCCTAAACCCACCACTTCTCTTTCACCCTTTACATGATTCTTCTCATGACCGTCTCCTTGAAGACTTTGAAATCCCCACCATTAATAACCACCAAAAGCTTGAAACTTTGATCAAATTTGACCAAATTGTGCATGGAGAGTCTTCCAAAAGAGTTTTTATTCGAGACTCACCTTGGATTTCAGCTCTTTATTGGAAGGGTACGCATAAAATAGCCAATAAAAAAGTGAAGTTAGAGTTAAAGGATATTGAGAAGAGGAAGTATAATTTGTTAAGGAGGAGGCAAATTAGGGAAGAGACCGAGGCGTGGGAGAGAATGGCTGAGGAGTATACGGGGTTAGTTAAGGAAATGTGTGAGAGAAAGTTGGCACCTAATTTGCCTTACGTTAAAAGTTTGTTCTTGGGGTGGTTTGAACCATTGAAAGAGGCTATAGAGAGGGAGCAGAAACTGGAGAAATCCAAGAAGCAGAAGTCGGCATTTTCTCCCAATATTGAATTGTTGCCAGCTGATAAAATGGCAGTCATTGTTATGCATAAGATGATGGGGTTGGTGATGGTGGGGCATGAAGATGGGTGCGTGCGGGTTGTCCAGGCTGCGGTGCAGATTGGTATAGCTATAGAGCAGGAGGTGAGTGTTAGAGTTGCTGTATTTGGTTCTCATTTCTAACTTAGTATTGGGATGCGTTTGACATAATTATTTGTGCTCTTGATTTTAGGCTGGAGGGTATATTTAGCTAAAGCTGGGTACGTAATATGCATATAGTGTCTTGTTAGTTGTAGGGATGTGGTGACCATGTTGAGGTACTATTTAGATATTCTGTTTGAATAATGCATCTTGGTGTTTTTAAGCTTAGATACGTGTAGGAAACATTAAGGTAGTAAAATTATTTTTAACATGCAAAATGTTACTGATATATAGTATATTGATAAACAAAAAATAACACCACCAACTAGAAATGTGATGATATATATTATAGTCCATGTTTGTAGACAGATTCAAGGTCAATTAAGAGTTAAGACTTGATGTTAGGTTCGAGTTAGGCTTAAGCTTGATTTTATTTAGATAAACCAAACTTGAAAAGTATGAAACTTGATGACAGGCTTAACTTGAGCTACCCATAATGAGATGAAAAGTTACCCTGCATGCAAAGTCTATTTCAAACATCAAGCTTGATAATTCTATCTCTGAGCTACCAGTTCTCTGCCTCTATCAGGTTAGAATTCATAATTTCTTGGAGAAGGCCAAGAATCACCAAAGGAAGAAGACAGTGCATGATGTTCAAGAGAGTATGGACAAGGAGAAGGAGATGCTCAGGAAACGTGTAAATAGTTTGATTAGAAGGAAAAGGCTCATGGAGGTCCAAAATCTGGTGATACAGGATGAAACTAAACCTTGGAATCGAGATAAACAAGCTAAGGTTTGTAGCCCTCACCATTTCTTTCAAAAAGGCGAACTGGGCCCCTTTCTCTATTTAGTTTTGATTACTTTCTGGATTGAAGTTTTTTCTTTCTGTTTTTGGTTTCGCCTTAACTTTTTTCTTTCGTGTCCTTTCCCCCTCGTAGTTTCTAATGCACAATATAATTTTGCAGCTTGGAAGTCGTCTAATAGAATTATTAACTGAAACAGCCTATGTACAACCCCCAGTTGACCAGTCAGAGGGCATTCCACCAGATGTTCGACCTGCATTTAGGCACATATTTAAAAGTGTAACAAAGAATCCAGGGTGAGACTTTATTTTCTATTCCCTTTTGTAAGCTATTTTGTCCAAGCGCTCCCTAAGCAGTAGGTAATTGTCCAGTGTATCATCCTTGTACGTATCAGTTTAGGGTCTTCTTAGGGAATTGGTTGCGTAAATGAGCACTGGCCAGTATATGATTTTTAGGTTCATCATCTTGGTTTCTGTTTGACCATTGACATTCAAGAGATGGCTGTATGGTTGATTATTAGTCCATAAAATTAATTTTTCATGTATGTGGCTGTTTGTCATAAGTTTCTTAGGGATGGTTAGCAGTGCATTTTTTTTTTTAATTTGCTTCTAATCCCCAACCCTTCAATCTAGGTTCCATTTGTTTATGATTCTCATTTTTATCCATTTAGGCAGAAAACTGTGAAGAAGTATGGGGTTATAGAATGCGATCCCCTCATCCTCACTGGGCTGGATGGAACGGTGAGTGAAAACAAAACATCTCTTTCATTCTGAACATGACGATTTTAGTCTACTTAAATTCAATTTTGATTAACAAGGTTATTCTGCAGTTACCTACCCATTTAATCCACCAATATAATTCTCACCAAAGTTAATGCATTTCTGTTACTCATTTCCATATTTCCATGCTTCTTGTTTTTCTTAGCATAAATGTCAGCAATGCATCCAAATGATCTTACCATAGTTCATTTGACATCTCAAGTGTGTTTTTTGGTCCCTTGGAAGAAAAGGAAAATGGTTTCTGGTGGTATAACTTATCACTTACATGGTGTGTAGTTCTGGTATAACTGTTTTCAAATCTTTATTTTGACTCCACTCAAAACGTCTCATACGTATACTCCTCTATGAATTTGGGGAATGGGTGCTAGTATTGAAGATATTAAATGCATATCTAATTGTGACTTTTAGCCTTAGGACACTCTACTAATATATGCATCTATGTTCTGATGCAGGCTAAGCACATGTTGATTCCTTATTTTCCAATGCTGGTGCCTCCCAAAAAATGGAGAGGGTATGTATGAATCAGAGATGATAGATAATGTAGATATCTCATGCTCTTTTTAGAAATATTGTTGCTATCTTCTTATGAGAGGCTGCTAAGGTCCATCGATATTGTCTTGATTATAAAATGAAAGTACAGAATCTTGACTGACCCTGGCATGCTTTACCTAGGTGACTTTTTTCCTTTCGAAAATAATGTGAATATGGACTGCACATGGTTTCTCTGTTATTTTGAAGCTGTTCGAAAGTTTTATAGGAGATTTATATTGAAGCTCCTTGCAGGTATGATAAGGGTGGGCACTTGTTCTTGCCTTCATATATCATGCGCACTCATGGATCTAGGCAGCAACAAGATGCAGTCAGGAGTGTTCCTGGGAAACAGATGCAGAAAGTATTTGAGGTGAGCGATGCTTATTTTGGTTCCCTCCTTGCTCATTTTTTTTCTACTCTTGCATAGAAAAAGAAGGGTCAAGCTTGGCTGGCTAGAACTTATGCATTTGTTGTGGACCAGCTGCTAGGTCTTGAGCATTTGCCAAGTGCACACACCTGTCCTGCTTCATGATGATTAAATAATTAAAGCACATGATCCAAAAATACTGAACAAATAAAAAGTTTAATAATAGATCAGATCAACAGGATACTGAAAGATTATGTAATATCCTAAAATAAAAATACAGTTTAATGAATGTAAATGAATTGTCCTGGGATTGTGTTAATGTAGCATATATGCACAACCAATAGTTTGATAGTGTAGGTTGTTCCATTATTTTTACGATAATTATGTACAACATGTTCATCCAAATATTAAGACCATCAAACTTGTGCTGTTGAATCTCAGTTCCAACTTATGCTTTGAACTCACAACTGATTTTATTTTACAGTGTGGCATTTTTTTTTATATGAGAAGTGTTTATATAGAGACGCTTCCTGTGCTAAAAGATGACATTTAATCTTGCCAGTTAACTGAAATTTATGCCTGGGTCCAAAGTATGCTGGTTGAGATTCCTTGTCTAATGGCATGTTGTTAAGTTTCAATCAAGCCATTACTATGGTTTTGTTCTCATGAAGCTGACATATGACTTTATTCCTTGTCTGATGTCGCATAAACAGGCCCTGGATACACTTGGAAATACCAAATGGAGGGTGAACGGAAAAGTGCTGGATGTGGTGGAGAGGATATGGGCGAGTGGTGGTAACAATGCAGGCTTGGTCAATCGAGGAGACGTGAGAACTTGAAATTTCACTTAATAATTTCTTGTGCAACAGTTGGTTATGTCAATTGCATGGGCAATGGGATCATTTGAAAGTTAGAACATACAGTATGCAACTATTTTGATGGCTTCTACATTCATTTATTTTACCTGTGATAATTTGATTTGGTGATCCTTGAAATCTCATAGACCACATGATTCTTGTGAAATAATCTGTCATGCATTAAGAATCTTGGTGGTTGGATGTGATGCCACAAGCAAATTGTCCTTAGTCAATTACCAAAATAAGATCTGTTACTTTCTTATGATATTAATTCACCATTTAAACAACTTGACATATATCTGAATTGTACTTAATTGGGTTTCAGATTCCTATACCAGAGAAACCATCCTCAGATGATCTAACAGAAATTAAAAAGTGGAAATGGAGTGTGAGGAAGGCAAAGAAGATAAATCAAGAGAGGCACTCTCAAAGATGTGACACTGAACTTAAGCTTTCTGTAAGATCTACTTCCTTCTCAGTTTTCAAATTGACAAGATGTCTGATTTCTGTATGCTGCAAGATTGTGTTGTTGATTGAATTGATTTGTTCATAGAAACAAAATGCTGGTGAGTTCTTATGCTCAACAATCAAGATATTGGCTTGATTGACAATCTTTAAGTCTATTGCAATAATTTAAAGTTTCTTACTTCATATTCACTTAATAGCTCGAGTAACCAGATAAATGTTGAATTTGCACTTCTTGCCTAATAACATGCATATACAGGCTTTGCATTTCATTTCATAACCATGGCTTATATAGGTTGCTCGAAAGCTGAAAGATGAGGAGGGATTTTATTATCCTCACAATCTTGATTTTCGAGGCCGCGCATACCCGATGCACCCACATTTGACTCATCTGAGTTCCGATCTTTGTCGAGGAGTTCTTGAATTTGCAGAAGGAAGGCCATTAGGGAAGTCTGGGTTATGTTGGTTGAAAATACATTTAGCAAACTTGTATTCTGGTGGGGTTGAAAAGTTGTCGCATGATGGTCGTCTAGCATTTGTGGAAAATCATCTAAGTGAGATATTTGATTCAGCAGAGAACCCTGTCAATGGAAAGCGCTGGTGGTTAACAGCTGAAGATCCTTTCCAGTGCTTAGCTGCTTGTATTAATCTGTCAGAAGCCTTAAAGAGTGCGTCACCACATACTGTCATCTCCCACCTGCCAATCCATCAGGTAAATCCTTCACCGTAAGCAAATGCAGCAAAAAGAAAATTTGCTAAAAAATAAAAATTAAATACTATGAACACATTTTTGAAGGATGCACTTCTTTTCAACAATTGTGGGGGAAAATGAAATAAACATGCAAATATTACCTGATTGTGCAAATATCTGCTTTCCCGCTTATCTGACAGACTGTTGTTGCCATTACCTTTTGAAACCAGCTCTCCTAGTCAATTTGAAAGATTGTAGTGGAGAGCTTAGTTGTCACTTAATTATTAGGATAATAATTTCTGTTAGAATGAAGTAAATTTAGATGAAAACTGTCATTTCTATCACCAGGCATGAATCTTCCTTCAGATTTTTTTTTTCATGTACTTAGGACACAAAAGTGTATGATTTGAATAATTGATCTAAGCCATTTTCAACATGGCTGGATTTGTATGGGATAAGAAGTTTGAATTAATAATCAATGCCACGTGTGCAAAGCTCTTAAGTTTCAAGAGCTTTCACAGGAGTTCTCTTAGTTGATAATTTAGCAAGATTGTAGTGCCTTACTTCCTGAGTTTTGTTTCTTTCATCTACTAAGTGGACATCTTGTACTATTTCTGGTTTTGTTTCCTCACTTCTATTTGTTGTTCTAAAAAGAACACATTTCTTATGCAATGTGACCATGGTATATTCTCTTATTTAAAAACTCGTGTATTTGCATTATTGATTGATTTTTGCTCATATATTTTAAATCTTATGCATGTTGTAACTTTTGTTTAAAAGCATCTGGATACACAATTGTTTTTTAGTTCTACTTCTGAAAAAACAAGCTAACACAGAAACCTCCCTCCCTCCCTTTACTTGCTGTAGGATGGCTCATGCAATGGTCTACAGCACTATGCAGCCTTGGGAAGAGACAGTGTAGGTTTACTCTTTTCTTTCTTTCTTCTTGCATCATTTTAGAAAATAAGAAAACAATGGAAAAATTCGTAGTATTATTTGGTTGAAATGCCATCCTGGTAATGTTATTTTGTGCAAGAAAAAACCAAAATGATGCCATTATTGACCCCAAAACAACACCCCTATCTGGGTAAAATGACATCATTTGGGTTGACATTTGAAGGGAATGAAAGTACTTGGGCGACATTTGACCTGATAATTTCAAATGTTTTACTTTAACTCTAAGGTAATCAGAGGGGATTTTTTTTTTTCTAAAACAATACAAATTGATGTACTCATTATGATTATATAACCACTATTTGGTGTTAAAAAAAATTGGTAATCAGTTAGGGTCTACCTTAACCCCTTTAGACTCATTTATGTTTCATGAAAGCAAGTTTGGATACACTACATGAATCACGTCTCTGTTGTTATTGCAGCATGACATTATAGGCACTTTCATTGTCCTGTTACCGTCTCCTTTAAAATGATTGAAGATACCGCTTTCTGGTTACAATGCCTTTAAGAATAGAATATTAAGAGCCGTAAACTTTATGTGATTCCTGACACTTACATGTTAATCATGTTTTCATGTTGCTTATCACTAATTCATTTAGCCACCCTGGCTGTGTACTTTTGTACCAAGCTTATTCTTCTCCCATCTCTAAAAATGTGGAATGCTGAAAATAACCAAAATTGAAGTTATTTCTCAACCATTCTGCTGATTCATTCATAATTTTAAGGCATGCTATCCAAAATTTGATTGATCAAAACTGCATCCATGAATACCTGAAATCCTTCTCCAGCCTCCCATAATCATTTATGATTCAGTGGTATTGGATATAATAATTCCACAATGATTAAATTTCCAACTATTCTCTCTGATGCAGGGAATCAGAATTGGTTTGAAATAGAGTGCTGTTCTTAGGCTTTGCAATGCACAATAATTCATATATTTTGTTGCATTTTGAATATACGCATCTTCCACTTTTCTGGTTGATTTGAACTGAAGTTATGCATTCTCGTCTTCTGATGTTTTCCAGCAAGAAGCAGCAGCAGTTAACTTAGTTGCTGCAGAGAAACCTTCAGATGTTTATTCAGAAATTGCCGCTAGGTATTGTAATTTTCTCTACAGAACATTAACATGTCGTCAACTATGAATTCATTTCTGCATGACTGTGCGTGTCTTTATTGCACTCTTTGTATATGTGCATTTGATATTTATATTTGCGCAAAATGAGACTGATGAGATTTTTGCTGACAGGGTCCATGAAATAATTAGAAGAGACAGCAATAAGGATCCTGCTACAAACCCACATGCTTTATTAGCCAAGGTCCTAATTGATGAGGTTATTCTTCCTTTTCTTACTTTGATGTTTGGATTATCAACTTTTTTTAGATAAGAGAAAATTGTTCCAAAAGATAAAGGAACTATGAAGAGGATAAGCCATCCTCCCACATACTGAAGCTTGATGGATTATCATTTTTTTTTTTTTAATAAAAGCAATCATTTACTTCTCAACTTCTTTCGACCAAATCTAACATTTTGGAGCTTTTCAGGTGGATCGCAAACTGGTTAAACAAACAGTGATGACTTCAGTGTATGGTGTCACTTATGTTGGGGCACGTGAGCAGATAAAAAGAAGGTTAGAGGAGAAGGGTCACATCACAGATGATAGAGTGCTCTTCAGTGCGGCCTGTTATGCTGCTAAAGTAAGCATCCAGATTCCAGCGTGTTTATAAGGAGAGTATTTTGCTGTTCTAGGATATGGTAAAATTAATTGGACTTGATTTCTAGAAAATGTCAATGAAAAGTTGATGACAGTATCTAATGTCAACTAATGTGAGATACTCTAATCAAGATGTATCTTAGCTATGTGTAATGTATGCTGTGGATTACATGTTCATCTCACTGTAGGCACCTAAAATTGTGAGGTGATCCTTACCTTGAATCATTTTCAAATTTACTCATTAACCCTTCCATAGGTGACATTGACTGCTTTAGGAGAGTTGTTCCAAGCTGCACGTGATATAATGGGCTGGCTTGGTGATTGTGCAAAGGTATGTCTCCGTCACATTTGGGAGTGAAATTACATGGACCACCCTTATATTAATTAATAGTAACATTTTGTTCAAGTATATTTTATTGCTTGACCATGAACCTATTTTAGGTTATTGCTTCAGAAGATCAGCCTGTGCGGTGGACAACTCCACTAGGTCTTCCTGTCGTGCAGCCATACTATAAGACTCAACGACATCTTGTAAGTATTAAATCATTGCTGCATTTTTTTTGTTTATTAGGTGCAGGTTGCTATAGATTAATATTCCAGTACGAAAGGTTCCTTGCTTTCATGGTGTTCTCACTTTACAAATGTTCATTCGCTAAACGCTTTATTGCTGGTAGAGGATATATGAAATGGTTAAATTATAACAATAGGTAGGATATTTTTTGGTCATGGTAAAGATCCTTTCCCTGTTGGGATCCTTTATCACAGCACTGGAAAAAGTTTTTAGTGATCAAACCATTGGTTGGCTATGAACTCATGCCTTGCGATTATGACATTAAATATCACAAGAAATGAATGGCATGATATTTATGTCAGTTTTTTCTCCTGCACAAAATATGGCATGAAATTTATGTCCTCTGCATCCCCACTCTGTGTGTGTGTGTGTGTGTGTGTGTGTGTGTGTAAACAGTCAGGTAACTAAATTTGGTGTTGCAGATAAGAACTTCACTTCAGGTTTTGGCCCTGCAACGGGAAGGCAGTTCGGTAAGCTTTACTCTGTTGTCTTGCTTTCATCCCCTCTTTCCTTTCTAATATTTCATGCACTCACATTTAAACATTATCATACTATTACTATCAGGTGCAGGTTAGAAAACAGAGAACTGCTTTCCCTCCAAATTTTGTGCACTCGCTTGACGGCTCACATATGATGATGACTGCTGTTGCATGCAGGGATGCTGATTTACGTTTTGCAGGTTTGTCTTGCAGTCTTTAGTATATGAAGCTTAAACCTAGTGAATATATTGGAATTGACATATTGTCATGGTGTAGAAGACTAGAAGCGTTCTATGTCTTTGATGAATGAAGAAGTTGAAGAATGTCTTTTTCAAACAGTCCATGTAGAGCTATTATTTATATCATTACCTTTTATAGTTGGGTCAACTTTTTGTTCAAGTTTCAACTTGTTCTGTCTGTTGCAAACAATATGTGGTAGGAATTAATATTCTACTGTTTAATGATAATTGAAACTTGACTGATAAACTGAACCTTGACATATGGTTTGAACTTGGCAAGCATTTAAGCCATTTATTTTATTTTGTCCATTAAGCTCTCAAAAGTTGCTAATTTAAGCCTATTAGAATGTACTTTTTGGGTTGATTATGATGAGAAGTTATCCTATATTCTAGTAACTTTGATACAACAATGAACAATTAATGTAATTCTTCATATCTCTGTAGCTAAGCCAGCTTACCCCTACTACATGCCCGAGTTAATGTTAGTTTTTCATTGGAGCTTTTTTCGTGGTCTGCTAATTTTTGTGAGTTTACTGCTACTATGATGGACCTAGTTCTTCAAGTCATCCTTTCTTCCCTTTAACTTTGATTTCTTTTGAACTTATTCCATGTTACCATAAGTGCAAGTCATTGCATTATCAGAAAATCACATGTATTTATCCGTACTAAAACCTATTCAGAGTGTTATTATTCATCTTGTTTGACTTGCACATAAATGTGCTATGAGGCATTCTGGATAAGAAATGTTTACTCATGAGGCTATGATAGTGCAGTTTCAAATGATGGTAAGTACTCCTAATAACTTGAGTTGAGAAACCAGAAGTGTTACTCAAGTATGAACAGTAATGTGTATCACAGTTAATTTTGTCATTGTATAGTTTCCAGCTATCATAACACTATCATCTGTAATCCCCACATCCTTATGAAATGAATCTCCTTTTGCAGGTGTTCATGACTCTTTCTGGACACATGCAAGAGACGCTGATTTGATGAATAGGATACTGCGGGAAAAATTTGTGGAGCTTTATAACATGCCAATACTTGAAAATGTGAGTGCAGTGGCGTGTGATGACCCAGTTTTTCTCTCTGACCGACATGACCTAATAAGCAAGCATTTGTCATTGTCTTCAAAAGGAACTATGAATTATTGTGTCTTCCTAACAAGTAATTTTGGAGGCTATAAACACTGAGTTGATCTTTAAAATGAAAGATCAATTAACAAAAAAGAAAGAGAGCCTCAAACATGCAACTTAACTAGAATGCTTCTATATATGAAATGGCTTCTCCCAGCTTCCCAGTAGCCAGATAACTGCTTGGCATTAGTTTTTCCTTTTTGTATTTCAAATATAAATCAACTCAATTATGACATTGTTTCATTTATTTATTTATTTTTATTAATAGTATTGTTGACCTCTATAAATAACTTGGATTATCCTCAGTTACTTGAAGACTTCCAGACGTCATATCCAACATTGAAGTTTCCATCTCTGCCTGAGAGAGGCAACTTTGACTTGCAAGAAGTTCTTAGATCTCCATATTTCTTCAACTGAATATTCATCAACTGTAAATCTGAAGCATCATATTGGCATATTGCTACCTTTGACCATGAAGTTGTCAAGAGTTTCAGGCATATTGTGCAGAATTAAGCCGTAAGTTTGAGGACAGTAAAGGTGGTGAAGAGATGCCTGGTGCCATCGGCGAGTCTATGATCTCGAAGATTTTCAGAAGAAACGCCCTTGCACGGTAATTATGCCAACCCAGAAAGGGTCATTTCTAGCTCAGAAGATGAAATCACCCAACGGGCTCATTCCTGTATGCAAAGAGGGACTCTATATATGGTTGAATTACAAGAGTGTCAGATTTCTATCCATGGTTAATTTCTGGAGACAACTTAGATGGCAACATGATTATGTTTCGATCATTCTAGCGAAGATATATAACCAGATGATTAGTACTTGCGGCTTCTTCTTTGTTCTTTTTTTTTCTTGTGCTGTGAGCAGATCACGGGAAATTAGGTGATTTGATTGTTGTAAGACCAAGTAAATCTTATTCTCCTTGATTCTTTTTTTTCTTTTAATCATGTACCATTTCTTCTGTAGATAGACAAGCATAGGAGAGAAGAGCCTGTTATATAGTGGGACCAAGCTCCATGTAACATTCACAAGCTGCTTGGCAACCCATGTAAAAATTTTCCCTGCATAATGGAATGAAAGTTTGTTTCATCAGAGTAGATTGTTTGCTGCCCTGAAAATGGGTTTGTTTTTATATTTCTTCTTGGACATGACTGTGCTCTGCGTCTGCCATCTCTTTACTTCAACTGGAAAAAAGGGAATGGAGTTTAATTTTAAAGACTACCAGTTCTTCATTCTGCGGCTCTTACTTGGAACATTGTTAATCAACATGATGTGGTTTCAAAAGCATCTCTTGGCAGTTTTATCAGAGATGATTCGTTAAAACTATGCTTCTAGGATTTTATTATCCGAGAAAAAAACTATGAGCTGTGGTAGACAGCTGAAATTCAAGGAGGCCACGTATTAAACACTAGAAAATGCTCCAGGGCAGCCGCAGTTAGAACTACTATTTTCATAATTAAAAGAAACTGAAAAGGCTACTGGTTTCACTGTAGTGTTATTTATTGTGAGTAGTGAATTTTTTTAAAAAAAATTTAATTTAATTCTCAAATTTTTATTTTGTACAATTAAGCAATTTTGATCTCAAATCTTGCATGGTTTTTTGAGGAGGGAGGATTGAATTAAAAAATATGATCTGAAGTGGAAAAATTGGGTAAAAATAGGTGACTGATTTAAAATTTATTTGAAAAGTTTGTTTTAGTCTTTTATTTTTTCTAGTTATTAAGTGACCAATCTCTTTAATTTTAGAAAAATTATTTTCCAAACTAAATTTTTTTTTTATATTTTTCAGTTTTTTTTAGGTGGGAGGAGAGAGGGGGCTCGCCAAATTCCAATGTAGAGAAAAGATATTGTTGTTGCGACGATTCTAACCATCAAAACGATTAATTTTTGTATCAAATGGTTTCATTTGATGAGGAGAGTTCAAATTAAATATATTTTTTTTTATCTTCAAAGTGCTTAAAAAAACATATATAAGCGCAATAAGATTTTTTGTTTCAGGTTGATTTTGATTTTTGATACGGTGTTTCTGTGTTTTTGAAGGTCATGAGTCAATTTAAAAAGGTTTCCAATGGTGTTTTCTAAGTCTTTTAAATCAAAAATAAATTGAAAATGAGTTTTTAGAGAAATTGACCAATTAACTTAAAAACAATAATAAAAATATGTGCATGTGGGTCTAATCTTACAGGCATGCGCACGAGCCTTTTTTTCATGGGCTAAGTGTTTGGCCTGACTTACCAGGCCCAATAATGCCTAACATTATTTTTTAAAAAATAAATTCTTAATTAAAACTTTTTTATGTCTTTTCTAGAAAATCAATTTAAGTTTGTATTTTACTTCTCTGTTACTTTTTTTTATTATTTTTTTAAAATAAAAATTATTTTTTGATTATATTGAAAGTGTTTAATTTTTGAAGAGGTTAATATAATTTATTTTTTATTTTTGTATATTTTATATAGATTAAATTTATTTTTTTAAAAATAAAAATATTAATTTTTTATAATATTTTTAACATGTGCAGCCTTGTATAATAATTTTTTTCCTTTTATTTTTTTCAATAAATTTTATGTGTGTCTTGATTTTTATTATAACTTGATTTTAATAAATGAATTCATTAAACACAACCAGGTAAATAACCCGTGTTATAATATTAAATATCTTGATTTATATTTTTCTCTCAAGTTTTTCAATTTTATTTTTATTTATTGTTAATGATTTTTTTTCATTTATTTACACAAATTTTTTATTTATCTAATTAGATACACGCATAAGTTTTTTTTATTTATATTCAGAAATTTTTTATGTAAAAAAAAACATGTTGAAAAATTTTACATGTTTATTTTTTATCATGTATTGTTGTGTTTTCAATTTGATCCTTATTCTTTGAATTTCTAATTTTTTTACTTGATTATTTTATAATTTTTTTTTATTTCAGCGTTCCATTCAAGTTTATAATGCATTGTTTTTTTTATCATTATTCTTTTAATTTTTTTTAATATTTTTATTTTTTTCAATTTAACTTTTAAATTAAAATTTATTGTTGCTCTCTAATTTATTTTTTATTTTAATTTTAATCTTTATTTTTTTGATTTAATCTAGTTATCCAATTTCTTTTATTTTATTAAATCATAATCTTTTTCTCTTCTTTTCTTTTCTTCTTCTTCTTTTTTTTTTTTTCTACGTCTCGCGGTGCCAGCAATCTAGTTATATCCAAAAGGAGATTGATGCTAGCTATAGCATAAACATGAGCTAATTTAACAGAGACAGAGCAAACCCTTACTGTACTATTCTCATATCATATTAACAATATTACATTAAATCCTGCGGAATCTAAGTTACATTGTTTACTGAAAAGGTTAAAAAATCATTGATAAACAAATAAGAATCGTCATCAAACACAGAGAATCACTAGGGTTTCTTCACCACTAACCCACCGAAAGAAATGGGTGTTCCAGCAACTCGTCCGCAGACCATCTCTGAGCAGCATTCCTTACAAGACACTTCCCCAGGAAATGCTTGGCATCATCAGATATAGAACTTGGTATCTGAGGCAAATCCTGACTGTCGCCTATCGTATACAAATAACCTGGAACATCCATGCGAGGCCACACAGGTTTACCACTCAACATCTCCACCACAGTGCAACCGAGTGCCCAAATATCTACACCGTAATCATACCTCTTCTCTTTAACCAATTCTGGCGACATATAAGGATATGTCCCAATCAGATCATCACCCCAATTCTGATTTTCATAAATGGACATTGCCAATCCAAAATCTGCAATTTTTGCAACAAAACCCCCACTCCATTCTTCAGTACCAGGCACGAGCAAGATATTACCTGGCTTCACATCGCAGTGAATATACCCGCGACAATGAACGTACTTCAGGCCTTTAACAACATCTCTTGTATATTTCCTGACATCAGACTCGGGTAACCCAGAACCTGACAGTTTAATCTGACGATGTAAACTGAGCCCACAACAAAACTCTAAGAGAAGATTGTAGATTTTTTCTCCGTCGCAACCCGTCTCGGTAATTTCATCTCCGTAGCACTTGATAACATTAGGGCTTGCCTTAAGATCGCAAAGAACCCTCTTTTCATGCTTGAGGGTAGACGCGTTTTCTAAAGTAGCGGATTTTACAGCAATTTTATCAGGAAGATCACCATCGCTTGTTGTTGTTGTTGTTTTTCTTTTAGCAAGAAAAACAGAACCATGACCACCTTTACCAAGAAGGCAACATCTGGCCCAAGTAAACCCTTGGCTCGTTTCCAAACTGCATCCAGCAGCAGCTTCTTTCAAGATTTCGAAACGAGTCCCTCTCTTCATGATGGCATTGCGTCTCTTCATCATAGCATGCCATTTTGCATCACGTCTTGGTTTCTTGACGGGTGCTGTGGAAGATGACGACGAAGATGTTATGTTGATTTTTTTTGCTGCCATGTTAACAAAACTCAATAACCTTTTTTTTTGTGTGCGTGTGGGCGTGCGTGAGAGAGAGACAGAGATCGAGTAAGACGCTATGTTTCCGTTGGATTGGAGAGTTTGAACCAAATCCTGGCGACCCTCGGATTATAAACTTTACAAATACTTCCAAGTCGGTGCTGTTGTGATCGATCTTTGAGGAAAAAATAGATTTATTTTTTTTTGAAATAAAAGTGTCAGATTAAGAATGATCAACGCTTGTCAAGGACCATATGATTATCTTTTAACATTAGAGGGATTAATTAATTTAATTCAATAAAAAATTATAATTAACTCAAAGAATGAAAGATTCTATACTGGAGAGCTTCGCCTCATGCTCGATAAAGAGGAAAAATTTAATTTAATCAGGGGAGGGGAGAGAGATGGACATTCTAGTACGTACTGGTAACAAACATAGGATTTCACAAAAAAAAAAAAGGAAAAAAACATCCTTAGACTGTTTTTGCTGTTTGACAGTGTTTTTTTTTTGAAGTTTATTATTGAAAGAAAGATAGCAAGAATTAATCTCCCTGTTCTTCACACATTAATTAAGTTTTGACAGTACTCAACTTTGAAGCTGATACATTAATCCCAACGGAAGATTGGTATCCATGCATGCATCTGCAGTGGAGAGTGTTTTGAGCATCCCTCGGCAGGCATGTATAAAAGAGTTGTTGATATAGAGCATGGCCGCTAGCTCTCTCATGATAAGAATATCATACTCTCAAACCCATAGCTAGTGTTTGAATCAGTACTTATGAGACCCATGGAAAGATCCAGCTCGAACTTCATGTCATTTTAGTTTTCCTAAAACACAGAATTAATATACATCAGAAGAAGACGGTGAAAAATATCTCAGACAAATAGGGAAAGCATGCAGCATCTCGCCGGGGCCATCATCAAATGTTTGTTAAAAATATTATTTTTAACAAACACCTCATTTTTGCTTATGACATTAGAAGAAGGAGAAGACGAAAAATAATTTTTAAAAAATATTATTTTAATATATTTTCAGATAAAAAATATATTCACCCTATTAGACTTTGAAAGATATACCATTTCCGTTTCTCTTCCTACTGATTCACAAGTAATCCATTCCTTTCTGGTTGTTGGATTT
>Ga0325400_1002023_pt1 | contig 17361 bp, 17 predicted proteins | sample PopdelMetagenome_2_FD_205662 | JGI IMG/M metagenome (GOLD analysis project Ga0325400, IMG submission 205662) | Populus deltoides microbial communities from Bellville, Georgia, United States - Xylem-PdKOR-R1 | ecosystem: Host-associated > Plants > Phyllosphere > Stem > Wood/Secondary xylem... | reverse complement strand
GGATCCTCTAACCTTGACATTTGTTTTTATCATTGTTTAATCTTTACATTAATCTTCCATCTCAAAGTTCTCATTAATTTCTTCCTCTTCTTCTTTATTATTATTAGTACTACTACTACTACTACTAATATTGCTATTATTATTATTATTTACATTCTTGTTATATTTTATGTACTTTAAGTATGCTCTATGTTTGATCAAGGATCCTGACATTGTTGGTTTTGCCTTGTTCATTCGCATCAGAAATCTGTTTATATTATATAATATATCTCTTTGATCTTTTCATAAACTCAGTATATAGGCTGGAAACCTGTGACCCGATCTTTGAGATCATTCTCAGGTATAACAACGCCACGTACTGAGTATTATTATTATTACTATTACTATTATTGTTACTATTATTGTTGTTATTATTGTTGTTGTTGTTGTTGTTTTATTAATTATAATTTATACAATTAACCTCTCTGTGGTTCGACCCCGGTCTTGCCGGGTTATTTATTACTGTGACACTCTGCACTTGGGATAAGACATCAACTCTTTGATCGTGTCAACTGCTTATAATCTATGCAGAGTCTAAAGGTTCTGTCCTTTTTCTTCACAAACAACACTAAAGCTCCCAAGGGTGAATTACTTAGACGTATAAATCCCTTATCTAGTAATTCTTGCAGTAGAATTTTCAAGTCAGCTAATTCAACTAGCACCATCTTATATAGAGACTAGGTTATCAGGGATGTATTGGGCAGTACATCGATAGAGACCTTCACCTCCCGTTCTATCGGTACCCCCAGTAACTCATGTAGGAATACATCTGGAAACTCTCTCACTACAGGGAGATTTGCTAATTGGTTTTCTTCCTTCTTCGATTCTAATACATAAGCAAGATAGGCTTTACATCTCTCTGTTTTTTTTATCAAATGTAAAAAATTTTATAGATTAAAACAAAACTAAGCTGGAACCAGCAAGTCAGAATATACAGGTATATACAAGGAAGTGAAATAACCCGAGGGAACAAACTCCCTTGAACAAAAAAAGAGGACAACATAGCCAGCAAAACAAGCGCAGCAGCTGCCCTGCTAACTGGCAACTAGCAAACAATAGAACAACCATACAAAACAAAAGGAAGCAGCTGCTCCAGCAGCTCCAACAAGGAGGCACCATAGACTTCATCTAAAAACATGCCAAACCAGGCTCACTCACAGGCAGAATTGGACTTAGGCAGCGTCTAACCAAATCCTAAAAGTCTAACACAGGATAAAGCAGCCCATCCGATAATCAACAAACAATATCCTGGAATCCCAGCATTTACAATCTGGCAACAAAGAAAGGACAACAGCAAGGCCCCTTCATCGAGGAGCAAATAGTTGCCCAATACAAGCAAGCACAACAAGAAAGTAGAGGGAAAGAAGCCTCAACCCATCAAACTGTAACCCTACAATCAGACTAGCTAGCAGCACCAAAGCTTGGAATCTCATCAACTCCAGCAAACCAACTTTGCGATTATCAGCAGCCTAACCAAAACTCACAGCAGCCAAAGGCAGCCTTCCACAGCAACCAGAAGATCCAGAAGCCAACAGAAAAGCAAGCCTACAATAATACACCAGCAACAAACACCACCCCCACAAGGTAGTGGCCATTGAGCAAACTTTCCACCTAGAGGCCATGCTGCCATGATAGCAATCTTATAACAGCTACACCGGACAACCCAAAGAAATCTCAACAAGAGAACATCACCAAGAGCGGGACAAAACCCATTTATAGGCAGCCATAGGGTGCACCCATCTGCAATAACAAGAACAGCCAACAAAACCAAAACCATCGACATAAATATCAATCAACAAAATAAGAGAATAACAAGCACTTCACATACTCAGAGTCGAGGCAAGAGAAATAAACAATCACCACAGCAAAACAGAATCAGCAGGAGCTAATAGAGCGTAGCAACATCAAACAACAAAACCAGGAAGCCAACAACCACAAGGCATGGCACATCAGGGGCCAATATTGCCCACGAACAACCCAAAAAAGATCATCATCAAGAAGGGAACAGTTTAGGAGGTTTGTCCCCTATTACATCTCTTTCTCATCAAACTCTTTGCGGTTATTGCTGAGATGATACAATTTGGGATGACATTTCTCTTCCCTCTAAATTTCACTCTCCAACCATCGAGTCCTTGAAGAATCATTGGTTTTACAAAATAGTTCATTTGTGCCTTATAGGTAGTTAACCAGTCTATACCCAGAATGACATCAAAGTCACACAACTCCAACTCTGACCATTGAGTCCCCTTAGAGAATCATTGGTTTTGCAAAATAGTCCATTTATACCCTATACGTACTTAACCAATCCATACCCAGAATGACATCAAAGTCACACAACTCCAGTGGTAGTAAGTCTATTCTTATCTCACTCCCTAATATATCAACCCTAACTCTCTTATACATATGAACAACACATACATTTTCCCCTAAGAGAGTACTTATGGTAAACCTATTTTCTACCCTACATGAATTTTTTTTCTAAGTTTTCCTACTAGTCTATGTGCTATAAAGGAATGGGCAACCCCAAAATCAAATAATAAATGTATAAATAGGAAATTTTACTATAAAATACTTGTCACTATATCAGGGGTTTTCCTAGTCTCCTCCCATGTCATATAAAACACCCTATCTTGACTTCTAACACCTGGTGCCCCATCACTCTGAGCTCAGGGTTGGCCTCTACTACCATTAGCCCCTGATTGTACCATTATGGCTAGTCGATCCATAGTGGTTGACTACTACTGACTTTGAGTGGGCTATTGGTGACCCTGAATAAACTCAGTCCTTTGGGAGCAGTTTCTTTGAAAACGACCTTAAATTTCACAATAGTAGCACCCTCAATCTAAATATAGGCAATCTTGCCATCTATACTCCCCTATAAATATAACATCGTCCTGGTGATGCAAAACAGTCCCCTAAATGCCTTTGCCAACACTACATACTCGGGTGAAACTACACCTCAAGTTCGATTGTCCCCTTGTCGACCCCACCTTAGTGCTTTGACTAAATCCTATAGTTTTTCCTTCCTCTTTTCTAATCTGGCTCAATTGACATAAAAAGGGCTCACACCCTAACTGCCTTATACTTTTTATAATACACACCAATGTAACCACATCATCAGCTGATGCTGTAACCATTAGCATTGTTTGCACTTTCAGAGCCATTAAAGCAATCAAGGCTAGTGTATTAGGCATCGCCTTATCATTACTCTTATTATTTGAGTTATAAATGTTAGATCAACATATAATGTAGGGGTTGCTGCTGCTATAGCTAGGGGTACTACTCTTTGTCCTCGTCGGCCCCACTTCCCAGGTCGTGACACCTAGCCTATCTCGAGTCAACATCACCCTCTAGTGAAATGACTCATAAAGTCTCGTCTAACAAGACACCAATGGTATCTGGGAAGTAATATCCTTAAGGGGTTTCTCTCATTGTCTCTCCTTAGTTCTTTCATATTGAACTCGTCTCCCTATAGGTGATGGATCTGTCAATGCACCTCTTATCATGCCAACCATCCTGATATTAAAATAATTGTGTGTTAAATTCTCATTTTAATTCCTGAACCCATAACAGGGCTTTAATATCAATTGTAACACCAGAAATTCATAATTTTATGATTATTTATTCAGAATTACAAAAAAAATTGCGGTGCAATATTTTTTTTTACCAAAATGTTCTACTAACCTTTGTATTTTCAATACCAAGTTATCGAATCAATAATTTCTTAACCTGCAACATCAATCATAATGTACATCCCATAATACAAGACATTCATAAAACAACCATAGTATCAGCTTCCTATTTTTTAGTAGAATTAATATTTTGATATTCCATAGAACAATTATTTAAAGCTAATTAGTCTATGACATACATCATTTTCTTTTAGAAAATAAATATGGTTAAATAAGTATACAACAAGACTATAAACCAACTTAATGAAGAAAACTTCCTTAAATTACATCATTCCTAATTAAAGAAGTTAAACATTAAAATTTTTAAACACAAAAATATATTACAATAAAACAAATACATCGTTCATTTTAAATAAAAGGCTCTTATCCATGAATTACTTCTTTGCTCGAGGGTGCAAGGTAACTAAAAATATTCGTTAGAAGTGTGTGCGCGCGCGCGCTCGTGTGTATTAGACAAAGGATAAATTTTACACCTTACAAAAATTAAAAATCATTTCTTCATGCACGTAAATGCATATATAACATCAATTTATGGAATACTTATCTCTAGTGCACTATCATCTTTACAATATCCTTAACATAAGTTTTTAATTTTATAACGATATCAAAATTTCCTTTTGTCAAGAATAATGTATTTAGCTTCTAAAAAATTTTCTGAATTCCATAATTACACATATACCAAGGCATTAATCCCATTACTGAGGGAATTTGTTTTCTCTAAATGCCCATTAAACAGAGCATAAATTTTCTTAATCAAGGAATTTAATCTTTGATCCATCCATTCATCAGGACACTATTCTCACTCACCAGGTGACACGAACCAAGTCAAGTTCAAATTTGGCTTTAAAATATCTGCTGACTAGTTTTGCTAAGTTAGACATATCTCTCAAACCGTACATCAAAACGAGCTTAAATTGTACAAAGAGATACCAGACACATGGAGCTATATTTTGGTGTATTTTCAGGTCAAATAGATTTTAGGAATATATTATTTTAGAGGGTCAAAATTACTTGATAAATTTATCAAAGTAAACCTTTGTGTACTATTTGGGACAAATCTGGATCTACAGGTGGCATATTTTTATGATTCAAGTTGGTATGAAAACTAAACATCTCAAGTTTATGGTAGGCCCAATAATTCATCTAGAAAAGAGAGAATGATATGTTTGAAGTCTGGACTAAAAATCTGTCATGAATGTGCGAAAATTAGAGATTCAAACTATATGGAGGAATTTTAGCATGAAAACTTTGTTTTTATTATTCTATTTTATTTATCTATTTAATGTTGAATAATTATTTTTAATTTGGGTTTGTTCTAGCCCATTAGAAATTGTTTAGGTGTTTTTTTTTCATTATTGGACTTATGTTAGTTGATTACTAGTTTCAGCGCATTAGCTTGCAATCTAAAAAAGGTCCATTAGGGTTACTTAGAGGAGACTATATTATGTTTTTTAGTTATAAATTTTGGCAGCAAGTTGGAGAATAAACATGAGTTTTCATTTAGCTTGTTTGTGACAAAATAATCTTTCTTTGTAAAGATAAAGATTGTACACTTGCTTATAGAAGATTAACTAGCTTATTGACATCATCTGCATACTTAGGGTTCTTAGATCCAAGGTTATCTATGTGTCCAAGTTTTTTATCAATACCTATAGTTCTTAGGTATAGGGTTACCTCTAGGTCAAAATTCTATCAAACTTGATTTTTAACTTTCCAAGTTGTTATCTACTTCCTTGGGGGATGCTTGACTTCATGATCAAGAAGTTTGCATCACTTGGTATTAGAGCTAGGCTTCAAAAATCAGGTTATATCCTTTATTTTCTTCTTGTTAGTTTTGGCTTCCTTAGGTTTAGTTTTCTTTTATTTAGTTTTTATTATTTTGTGTCTAAAGTTTAGTAGTTTATGTCAAGGGTTCCATAACAAAAAAAAAGTTTTATTTTATTTTATTTTATTTTCTATCTTAGAATATATTAGTAGCATAAAGAGAAAAAAAAAAGAAAAAAGAAAAAAACATTAAAATGTCACTTTGTCGAATCTGCCACAGTACACAAAAAGGGATAATTTAGACCAAATGAATTCAGAAAATTCTCAAATTTTATATCCTTGTTCTAGTAGTCATAATCGCATTCCATATGAAATTTGAGCCCATTTACAAATCCTTTGCTATAGTAACCAATGTCAGGATTATAACTTGTTAGATTCATATGAAAAGGAAATCTTAAGACAAATAAATTCATAAAATTCTCAAATTTTTTATACTAGGCTTTATGGTTCTAGTCACACTCCATATAAAATTTAAGTTCATTTGAAGTTCTTTTGCTATAGAAACTAATTTCGGGATTAGAACTTGTCATAATGGTTCTAATTCACATTAGTAATTCAAACTTGTTTTACTGTTGTTATTTTTCAATTATGACAGTATAATAACATCATAATTGATATATTTAGGTTTCATTTAAATTTCTTTTATATAACCTTTGTATCATTTTTTCTTTAATGTCTTAAAAAACATCCATTTTTTCGTACAAATACGCTAGTTACTCGTGAAATTGTATTTGTAGTTTCGTCTTTACTAGTTTTTGTATTTTTCTTGATTCTTGAGACATTTACACTTATTTGAATACACTACTCTAAATGTTGTATTTGGTGTTGATTTCAATTCTGTAAGAGTCAAAGAAAGGTGAGATGAGAGGAAAAAGATGTAACGAACATATTTGAGTGAAACATGATAGCAGTGTAAACACATGAGGGAGTGGGTAAGGATTATATATTGCTTGTTAACTAACCAATTTTTCATATTCAAAGATGTCAAAGTGAAGTAACAACATAGCACCACGAAAAGAAAAGATAGTGAAATTGTAACTTAGTTGCGCATTATGAATCACCGGATGGATCAAATGGGCAATAAATTTATAGATAGATTGGATAGGTTAGAGAAGCAATGTGTTAATGATCATGGTAGGGTTCAAATTAGGCTTGAGTAAAGAGAATTTAATGTTAGAAGGCTGTTAGGCGAGTGAACACTAATATGGATGATAATGCAGACATGAGTGATGTTGATTTTGAAGATGTGTTTGTGGGACATAGGGGATGTTTTGGATAGCAATAGAATTTTCATTTTATAGAGGGAAATATGGTGATAATTTTCACTAGAGGGCTAATTATAGGTACCAGGACTATAATGCTGAGTTAGGTAGAGATTTGGGTACAATTAAGATGAAATATTGACTTTTCAAATGAAGAATGATCCTGAATTTTATTTAGAATGAGAGGAAAAGGTGAAGTGGATTTTTTAGTGTCACAATTATTTAGAGCATAAGAAAGTCAAGCTTGTTGTGATTGCTTTTACTATGTGGGGTTGCATCATTATGTGTAGTTGGAAGAGATGATGCATATGGTTGTGAAGATAGAGAAACAGCTTAAACAGAAAGGTACCATTCAGCAAAGCCAACCATTAGGCTTTTTGGAACCTTAAAAACCTAATTGGAAGGCTAATATCGGGGGTGGTCCATCACAGTAAAATGAGGAGGGCAAGGCTGAATACCCTAGAGAGAATAAAGACACCTCGGTCGTTGTTAAAGGTAATAATATTACTTCTACTTCTCATAATCATGACATTAAATGCTTTCATTATCTGGGTTTTAGTCATGTTGTTTCACAGTGTCTAAACAAAAGAGTTATGGTTATAAAAGTTAATAATAAGGTTAAGATTGATAGGGAGGGTGAATTGGAAAAGATGCTACCATTGAAGGATGCTGATGATGTTTATGTTGAGTGTCCGATTATGGGAGAGGCACTTATGGTAAAAGAAAGCATTGAATGTATGTCAAGGTGAATGATTCAAAAGGTCAAATGGGGAACATATTCCACACGAGATGTCATATTCATAATAAGGTATGTAGCTTAATTATAGATGGTGGTAGTTGCTCTAATGTAACTAGTATTAAATTGATGAGAAAGTTGAACTTACACACTACTAAACATCTCATACCTTATAAATTACAGTGGTTGAATAATGGCGGCGAAAAGAAAGTGAATAAGTAGGTTTTGGTTGCTTTTTCTATTGGTAAATATTATGATGATGTGTTATGTGATGTTATGCCAATGCAAGCTAGTTATGTGTTGCTTGGTAGACCATGGCAATATCATAGGAGAGTCATGAATGATGGAGTGAAAAAATTGTATTACTTTAAGTTGAATGGTTATAACTCTTGTAACTTTGACACTTAAGCAAATATATGAGGAGCAACTAAAATTGAAAAATGAGAATATGGTTAAAAATAAGAACTTACATATCAGAGGGACCTTCTTTGCTAATAAGGTTCATCTTGGTTTTGATGATGATGTTATTCTTTACCTTGGTGTTGATTTGTTGACCTTAGAAGATGTTTTTCATCATATAGGTTCGAGGTCGAATCTTTTAAAAGAAAAGGAGGATGATACGAACCAAGTCAGGTCCGAATTGAACTTTAAAATATCTGTTAACTAGTTTTGTGAGATCAAGAATATCTATCAAACCATATATTAGAACGAGCTAAAATTTTACATGGAGATACTAAAAACATGGAACTATATCTTAGTAAATTTTTAGGTCAAATACAATTCAGAAACATATTATTTCAAAAGGTTGAAGTTACTAGACAAATCTTGTCAAATCTGTCAAACTAAACCTTTGTGTATTGTTTGGGACATATCTAGATCTATAGGTGGAAAAGTTCTATGATTCAAGTTGATCTAGAAACCAGATATCTTATGCAAAAAAACACTAGAAAACAGGAGAATTTGGCCTAGATAGGGTGGGGCTAGTGGTATACCACTAGTTCTACTCAGAACATCGTTTCCCTTCAGGAAACAAAAGGTCAATACCTAATTCCACCAAAAAATCTGTTTTGAACAATACCGCTGCCGTAAATGAACAATACCGCAACAAGAAAATTTTTATTTCTCTCTTTTTTTTAGAAAAATAAATAACAATCATAGCGAATAAAAATAATAGCACAAGAATCAACTAAAATTACTTCCTCGGCAATGGCGCCAAAATTTGTTGCGATGTCACGGTCGCACAAATTAATTACCCTAACTTAAAACACAACACACAAGATAGTATAGAGCAAACGAGGGGTCTATCCCACGAGGAAGGTTCGAGTTAGATTTTTATGCTAGATGATATGCAATTTGAGGGGGGAATTTAGACATTATCTAGCCTAAAGTAAAAGAAAACAGAAAACTATCAAGCGAAATTAAATAAAATCAGAAAATTATCAAAAGAACAAACCTTGGTCGCAAGCACACATCCACCTACAGAAATCATAACTGATCATGGAAACGAAACATCAATTTATATTCTGAATAGTTATCTCTTCTTAACATTGGTTAGTTAACGGATTCGCCATATAACTAACCCTAACCATCAAACAACCGTAGTGTCCGCACTAGTAATTTAATTCAATGACAGCCTTAAGAACTAGATAAGTTGATTAATCAAGAAAACATAACTGTTTGCAGTCTATGTTTGATTTGATTGAATGTTCTCCCTAAGATTAATAATGTAGATCCACCACAATTATTAAACTCAGTTGCTTCACAAGTTCATATACCATAACTCCGGTTTTGATATCAAACTTAGCAATAGATTGTTTACAATAATAACTTAAAGTCCGCTCTAGTAATTAAAATAAACAATCAAAGAAAAAATAAGCATAGTAGAATAAACACATTCATCATATAAACTAAAAATAAAAGGTAAAATAAATCTCACAGTTCTTGAAATTCGAAGGTTTTTGTGTTTATGTAACCAAGAAAAAGAGTTTAGCCTTGCATGTTTGTTAAACAACTAATCAAAAAGAAGGAATGCATGATTTCAGGTTTCTTAGAGCAAGGGGGTGTTTTTCTCTTCTTGGCTGGCTACCCCCCTTCTCTTCTCTCATTCTATTTATATCCTAGGAAACCATAGTCTCTATTTTACAAAATAATCCTCCATTAAGTAGATAATTTACATTTAAGTACTTCAATAACTATTTTTCTAAAAAAAGAGAAATAGTCTTGCATGAAATCTTCAAGCTTTGACTTAGAAGAGCTAAATTGCTGAAATAAAAACTTAGATGTCGGTTTAGATGCTTCAGAATGTAATTTGGACTCGTTTCTTCACGAAACCTGTTTGCTGACAGAATTCAGTTGTCATCTTTGAAAAATCATATCTCCCTCATATGACATCGTTTCTGGCTGAAATTTGGAGTGTTGATAGGTCTTTGAGTCAGAAACTACCGTGACAATGTGATCAAAAGGTTTGCATCACCTAGGGAATGATTTCATAAGTCGCCTATTCAACAATGCATTAATCTCATTAATCAAGAACTAGTTTTAATATTTGTCCATTCAGTAGGACACTAGTTCCATTAACTAGGAACTAGTTTTAATATCTGTCCATTCAGCATGACACTAGTTCTATTAACCAGAGATTAGTTTCTACAATTTACCTAGTATACAAGGTAGTAATCCTATTAATCATGGGTTAGTTTCTCAATTTTAGCTTTCATGCTTTTCAATTTAAACTAAAATATAATTAAGAAAAATTTCAACTAACAATTATACAATTAAATAGCTTTCAATAAAGGTGTTAGATACCTACCTGATGTCTGTGCACATGATGTGGTCATTTGTTGTTGATTGGGCCCTGTAACCTCTCTTATACCACAAAATTAATAATCATTAATCAATTATTTACCATAAGGGTCAATCTCATCTTCCATATAAATTTCAATTTATTACTTATTCGCATTAACACTTTTACAAACAATACAGAGGGATGTTTCCCCAACTGTATCTTACGGGATACCACAATTTGGAACATCTGAGGGGAAGGACAATCCAATGGACCGCCACTTGTGGTACCACTTGGGGCACCCATATCACATTGGAATTCTGCTTACCTAAAACAAATTATAAGATTAATGATGATAGGTATGTTTAGGATAAGAGGGGGAAAGGGTAAGGATAACCCTCAGACCCTAGTATATTGTGTATATAAGAGAAATGAGATGTGTTCCTTTTTTGAGAAATGAGGATTTCGAGATATCAGGAGAGTGGTTAAGAAAGGTGGAACAGTCCCTTATATGAATTCCTATTCTTGAAAATTTACAAGTGGACTGTATGGCCCAGTTACTTTCTGACACTGCCTATACCTGGTGGGAAATAGTAAGGGATAGGAGCACTAGAGAAGAATTATCTTGGGTAGAATTTAGAAAAGAATTTAAGGATAAATATTACTCTCAACAACACTGGAGGAGTAAAGAACAAGAATTTATAGGTTTACAATAGGGAAATATGATAGTGGTAGAATATGACAAAAGATTTCAGAACCTTTCCACTTTTCCTACTAACTTGAATCTAACTAAACAACATATGATTAAGAGATTCAGAGATGGACTCTAATAGGATCTAAAGAGCAGAGTAGTTACTGGTTAGTATAATACCTTTAGAGCATTGGTTGAAGTTGTTCAAGCTTGGGAGGTAGTGTGGAATGAAGAACCATAAGGTACAGACAAGGTTGGTCAGAATCGGGGAAACAAAAGGAGTTGATGTCTTTTACTAGAAAAACACTCATTCTAATAAAAGAAGGTGGATGTCAATAGGCTCAACTTAGCAAGAGAAAGGAAAGATTTCAGAGAAGGGGATCATTTGGTAGATTTTCATAATTAAACCGAGAAGGGTTAGTAAGTGGTGGAACTAGAATGGGAACCAAATAGGTAGTTCAATAGGAATTGCAGAACATGGGTTAGTTGCATATGCATAGTGTAATATCTGTAACTGAGCACATCTAGGCAATTATAGAGTCACAACATGATGGTGTTTTATTTTCCGCTACGAATGACACCATTAGAAAGATTATTGGTATATGGAAGGATGTCATTGGTGTGGGGAATAAAGAAACTTTAAAAGAATTGTCCACAATGAGCCCATACTCAAAGCTAACAACAATCTATCATAATGGATAGGTTTCCAAGAGAACATGTGAGGCTTGCTTAATAAAGAGCCAATGCTAGTAGAGGTCGAGGTCATTGCCATTATGATAAGACCTAGAGAAGAGTTTACCACCTCAATAAAAAAGACGTCAGAGCTTTCTACAGTTATGGTAGTAAGTATGTTTTTAGTTAATGCACAACAAGGGTATGCTTTGTTGGATCCGAGGGCTACACATTCTTTTATGTCATATAAATTGTTAACAAATTGAATGTGAATGTGTAAACTTGATAGATGGTTAGCTAGTGGTACTCTTTTAAGGGAAATAATGAATGTAGATAAGGTTTATAAAGGATGCAATGTTTAGATATGAGGGTGGAATTTGAGGGTAGATTTAGTGCCTTTAAATATGAATGATTTTGATATAATTCTAGGGATGGGTTGGCTGAGTGTACGTCATGCCAAAATGGATTGTTATATAAATATTGTCACTTTTGAGGTAACAAATGGGGACAGGGTAAAATTAAAGGTGAAGGGATCATTATACCTAATAGTTTAGTTTCGGTGATTACGGCTAGAAAATTAATACAAAAGGGGTGTGAGGCATTCCTATCTTATGTGGTGGATACAGAGAAAAAGGTGTGGAGATAATAGATATTATAGTAGTGAGGAAATTTCTAGATGTGTTCCCAAAGGATTTCTAGGGTTATTTCCTTTGAGAGAAATTGAAGTTCCCATAGAAGCGTTGTCAAGCACGACACCAATTTTTTAGGCCCCTTATAGAATGGCCCCTGTTGAGTTAACAAAGTTAAAGGTTTAACTATAAGAACTATTGGAGAAAGGATTCATACACCCAAGTATTTCATCTTGTGAAGCCTCTATTTTGTTTGTTAAGAAGAAGGATGGTACCCTTTTTGCTTTTTATAGGTTATCAATAGTTGAATACAATGACCATAAAGAATAAGTATCCACTTCCCTAAATTGATGAATTTTTTGATCAATTAAAGGGAACACAAGTGTTCTCATAAATAGATTGAGATCAGGATACCATTAGATGAGAATAAAGGAGTAAGATGTGCCAAATGCAGCTTTATAAACCCATTATTAACATTATGAATTTCATATGACGCCATTTAGGTTGACAAATGCTCCAACCATGTTTATGAACTTGATAAATCGAGTGTTTTGACCTTGTATGGATAGATTTGTGGTAATGTTTATAGATGATATTTTAATTTATTCTTGATCTCCAATTGAACCTAAATAACACTTGAGGATTATTTTATGGGTATTACGGGAAAATAATCTATATGTCATGTAATACAAGTGTGAATTTTGGCTAAAGGAAGTGATGTTCCTAGGTTATGTAATATCAAAACAAAGGATATATGTGGATCTTAGAAAAATGAAAGCAATATTGAAATGGGAGAGACCTATGAATATGATTTAAATTCATAGTTTATAGATGATATTTTAATTTATTCTTGATCTCTAATTGAACATAAATAACACTTGAGGATTATTTTGTGGGTATTACAAGAAAATAAGCTATATGCCATGTAATACAAGTGTGAATTTTGGCTAAATGAAGTGATGTTCCTAGGTTATGTAATATCATAACAAAGGATATATGTGGATCCTAGGAAGGTGGAAGCAGTATTGAAATGGGAGAGACCTATGAATATGACTTAAATTCAATGATTTTTAGGATTGACAAGATACTATCGAAGATTTATTGAAGGATTTTTTTACCATTGCCTCCCTAATAACTCAATTTACTAGGAAGGCAGTCAAGTTTGAATGGTTAAAATAATGTGAAGCAAGTTTTCAAGAGTTGAAGAAGAGGTTAACTCCAACCCCAGTATTAGAACTTCCAAAAAGACTAGAGGAGTTTGTAGTTTCTAGCAAGAGCTTTAGTTGTGTACTCATACAACATGTAAAGTCATTGCCTATGCCTCAAGGCAATTGAAGCCATATAAGGCAAATTACTCAGTACATGACTTAGAACTAGCAATAGTAGTGTTTTCTTTAAGGATTTAAATGCATGATTTGTATGGAACTTAAGTAATTTTTTTACGAATCATAAAAGTTAGAAATATTTGATGTCTAAAAAAAAACTAAATATGCGATAGAAAAGATGAGTGGAGTTGATTAAAGACTATGATTATATAATTGATTATCACTTGGGAAAGGCGAATGTGATAGTAGATGCCTTAAACAAAAAGAATAAAGTTAGAGGTTTATAAGGAGGAAAACATGAAGGGCTAACAAAATTAGGTAAGATGAGAGCACAATTATGTCTAAAAGTAGATGGGTCCTTATTGGCTAAGCTTGTAATGCAACTAGTAATTTGGGAGAAGATTCGAGAAGCACAAAAAAAAAAGATGCTGGAGTGGAATAATGAAGAGAATATAATTGGACCAGAATTTGCAATTTCAAATATTAAAAAATAGAGTTGTAGCGTTGGGAATGAGAGTTTATTTACCTAAATATAAGGTGTTAAAGGATGAAATACTAAGAGAGGATTATGAGTCTAGACTAGAAGTAAAATCAGGGAGTGCCAAAATGTATAAGGATTTAAAGAAGAATTATGGTGACCTAAAATGAAAAGAGAAATGGCAGAGTTTATGGCTAAATATGCAATGTGTCAACATGTGAAAGTAAAACATCAAAAACCTACAGGAGAGTTACAACCTCTTTCAATCCCTAAATGAAAATGGGAGGATATCATTATGGATTTTATATCAAGGCTTCCTAGAAGCAGAAAGGACAACGATGTAGTTTGGGTATTTGTGGATCGATTGATAAAATCTGTTTTATTCTTACCCATAAAAATGACAGACTTAGTGGATAAATTGACCAAGTTATACGTAGACGAAGTAGTTAGACTTCATGGAGTTAAGGTGTCAATCATCTTAGATAAGACCTTGGTTTACTTCAAGATTGTGACCAAGGTTATAAGCGACGGGGACAAATCTACACTTCAGTACAGTGTTTCATCCTCAAAATGATGATCAGTTTAAAAGAACAATATAGATATTAGAGGATTTACTGAGGGCCTTTGTATTAGATTTTAGGGGAATTGAGAGGAAATAGAGTTCACTAACAATAACAGCTATCAAGCCACGATTAGCATAGCATCTTATGAATCCTTATATAGTCGTAATTGTTACACTCTGGTATGTTAGGATGAGGTCGGAGAGAGGAAATTGTTGTGGCCATAAATTGTATAGCTAGTTACCAATAAGATAAAAATTAATTCAAGTAGAGATGAAAAGGGCTCAAAATAGACAAAAAAAAAATTATACTAATAATTGGATAAGACCATTGGAATTTACAGTGGGAGGTCAAGTATGTTTAAAGGTCACACCTTGGAAAGGTAGTATTCAGTTTGGAATAAAAAGCATGTTAGCACCAAGGTACATTGGTCCTTTTAAGATTAAAGAAAAAATTGGACCAGTGCTTATAAATTAATGTTATCGGCATATTTATCAAAAATCCATCACTTGTTTTATGTATCCATGCTATAAAAAATTGAACTGGATCTTTCTCGGGTGTTACCCCAAGTACCAATAGAGATTCATGAAGATTTAACCTTAAAGATGGAACCGAAGAGGATTCTAGATCTACATGTGAAGGAATTAAGGACAAAAAGGTTACTTTGGTAAAGATATTATAAGGAAATTCTCAATTTAAAGAACTTGGGAATGAGAATCAAAGATGAAGAGGAAAATTCCAACACTATTCATAAATAAAGGTAACAAACTTCGAATTTCGAGGATGGAATTTTTGTAAAATGAGAGGATGTGAAACCCCGGTTTGAATATAACTAAAATATTTTGAAGATTTGATATAAAATATAGCAAGAAGAACTAAATACTAAGAAATAAAATAACATATTAATGGGTATTGGGAAAATAATTATTAATGGTAGCATTATTTCGAAAGTTAGGTTGAAAATATAGACAATTCAGGCATAACATAGTACATGAAAACACTGGAAATTAATTAGGGAACAATCAAACAAGGTCTAATATTATTTGTTGGGGGTATAAATACACATAATACAAAAAAATCATCATGTTCATTCTCCTTCATTACAGCCAGCGGCCAGAACATATAAAGGAGGCCAAGTCTCTTCATCTTCCTTCACTTAAACACTTTGCATGTCCTTCAAATAGAGAGTTTTGGGTGTGAGGGTATGTGAGAGTGAGATGAGAGCAAAACATTTGAGAGTAGAGAGAGAAAGTGATAGTTTATGAGTGAAAGAAAAGAAAGAGAAACCAAAAAGTTTTAGGAGGAAAAAGAAGAAGAAAATTGTCTAGAAATCGATAACTTAACCTTGTAGGTACGATGACTTTCATTATTTAATTTATGTTCTTTTTAGAAATAGATGGACGAGGTAGTAAACCCTTATTATTATGACCTTAAGATTTGTATGAATGTTGGAAATAGAGAATTATTGAGCATACATGTTAAGTTAACCATAAAAGGACACCAAACTAAAGGAAATAAGAAGGAAAATAGAAATAAATCATGAGAATACCCATAACTTTAAGGTTGTCCAGCCTTGAACAAAGAAGGAAGAGATAAAATTGGTTGGAAAGAAGAAATGTTAAGTATTTAACAATTTTGTGAAGAGTAAGTGGTGGTTAAACAAGAAAAAAATGAAGTTTTTGTTAGTTATTTATTTTGATGATATTCTAATCTATAGTTAGAGTTTGGATAAACATGTTGAACATTTACATAACTTACTTGATGTTTTGTATAAAGAGTCATTGTATGCCAATATGAAAAAGTATATTTGTTGCATGGAAAGAATTATGTTTCTTGGTTATGTTGTTAGTGCAAAAGGTATTAAATGCAATTTTACATTCATCCCTTTTTTTCATCCTTATTTAATGGCACCAACTTTTCAAATCAATTTTAAAGAAAATAAATTATTTGTGTAACTAATCTAGCATATCATAAGGCCTAAGGATAAGATGTCTATACTTTATTATTATATTGTTTTTGGCTCGACAATCAACACACACCCTTTATGTCTCATTCTTCTTATGCACAAGTAACATTGGCACAACACAAGGGCTCATACTTTTATGAATATACCTCTTCATCATTAGCTTATCAACTTGTCTTTGAAGCTCCTTCATCTCCTCGGGATTACTTCTACAAGCTAGTTGGTTAGGAATCACAGCTCTAGGTATAAGGTTAATTAGATGTTCCATTCCCCTCAATAGTGGTAATTTGCTAGGAATGTCTTCGAGAAATACATCTTTAAAATCCTGCAATAAAGAAATGGCCACACCAGGAACAACATGATCAAGATTGTTAACATTAAAGTAAACCTTCTTATACACAAGTAAAATCATTGGCTTGTTAGTATAAAATGCAGATTTAATCTCACCCTCTCTTGTATAGAGGATTTGTTGTTTCTTTAATTTTTCTACACAATGATCATCATCACACTTATTTTTTTCACTCCTCAGATCTTATCTCCACTCTCAACCGTTTTAATTATTGGTTTAAAATTAATTGAATTTGATGGTCTTCTTTAACCATTGCCCTCACATGAACTTTCACTCTCCCTAACCTCATATTCTCTTTTCAACTTTAATTAATCATTATACATTTTTTTTTTTGAGATAGAGGTATAAGAGTGATGGTTTTC
>Ga0325400_1002020_pt1 | contig 17364 bp, 14 predicted proteins | sample PopdelMetagenome_2_FD_205662 | JGI IMG/M metagenome (GOLD analysis project Ga0325400, IMG submission 205662) | Populus deltoides microbial communities from Bellville, Georgia, United States - Xylem-PdKOR-R1 | ecosystem: Host-associated > Plants > Phyllosphere > Stem > Wood/Secondary xylem... | reverse complement strand
AATCTTTTATTTGATTTGATATTTTATCAAGGGACAGAGGAACCATGTAGGATTAGGGTGGTTAATAATTCTCAATAATAAATAGTAGATTGTTTTAAGGCCATGCTTTGAGGACACTATATTCTGTTGAATTTATGTTGTCTTTGTCCATGTTTCTCTTACTGTTTTTCTAAGTCATAGTGGATTTTTAATGTCTCTTTACAAGCTCTTCAGGTTCTGCTCTACTCCTAGCAGATTGTTCTGATGATTATCATATCTCTGCTATCTCATTGCAGAGAAATGGAGTTGCTTCTGATGCCTAAAAATTCTGGGAACCTTCCCTTGGTTCAGTGGCCCCTTTTTCTTCTTGCCAGCAAGGTCATCTTGGGGCCTCCAGCTTTATATTTCTTGTCTCATCTCCATTTCTTTTGATGATTTTTTTTTCCTGTTTCCGGAGATTCTTGAACAACATGATCTTAATTTTTCCTTGTATTTGTTTATGTTTTTTGTAGATTTTTTTGGCTAAAGATATGGTGGAGGGTAGTGATTCACAAGCAGAGCTGTGGGAACGGATTTCAAGAGATGACTATATGAAGTATGCCGTTGAGGAGGGCTACCATGCCCTTAGATTTATCTTGACAGAAATATTGGAGGGTGAAGGAAGGATGTGGTAAGTATTTAGATGAGGAAACTATTTGAGCCATTGTACATAGGTACGAATGCTTTGTGATGTATTAATATCTTCTCTACCTCAGGGTTGAAAGGGTTTATGCAGACATTGAAGACAGTATTGCAAAAAGGAGTATTCATGTTGACTTTCAGCTGAAGAAACTTTCACTTGTAATTACACGAGTTACTGGACTGCTTGGAATTCTGGTAGGTCTCATTTCTGCTTTGTGTTACATGTTTAAACTTTGTATAAATTCATGCTTACCTATAGAAACATCTGTTGTGTTGATAATAGAATTCATCGAAAAATTACGACATTCTCAAGTGCATTGACATAATCCAAGGAGTGCCAATGTGGACCAAGAATAAGAGGCAAGAAATTTGAAAACTGTCAATAGAGTACAAAAATGGAAAGCATATAAAGGCCAAGTAACAACCTCCATGATATGGATGCAAACTCTCTGTTCAATTTAGATGGGGGGAGAGATTTGAGGAAAAAAAGGTTTCGTTTTCATTTAATGCCCATGGAAGGTTGAGCTGCATGATATTCTGGATCATGTCTGTCTAACATAATCCACGAATTGGGAATGCAGTCACGTGGTTTTATAGTAAAATGAGACATGATAATCTATGGAAAGTTTTAAGTAATTGGCATTTTTCTATGATACAAATGCTTTTCTTTTCGCTGTTCCCTCGCTGCCTTCTGCTTCATTCGTGTGCATAGCACAAATTATCCTGTCTTGATCAGCTTAAGATAGTCATGTTTGGCGATTTCTTTGATATTCTAATCAGCAATGTCATTGTCTTATCTGTATAATATTTTCCTGAGACTCTGACCCTTGTAAGCTACCAAATGTTCAAATCTAGTAGTTACCTACAGAAAACCCCTTCTTTTGCTATCTGTGTTTAAACCTGACAACTGATATTTTGTTATACACAGAACTGAGGATATCAATATTCCCATGGTTCATTTGTTTCTAATCTGGAGCTTTTCTCGTTTGTTCACTTCTTAGATGAATTGGTAATAAAGAGATGGTTCTGACCCCACTGGTTCAGCTATAGATGTTCTATATCAGGCTTTTATTTGTGACAAAATATCTGTGGGCATTTCTATATTTTTTACTTTACCCCAGAATTTAAAAACTTTTCTCCCACACGGGGATTTAACAAGGTACCTTATCCTATGTGATGGTGTTTTCCAGCAACACCTGTTTTCAATAACATTCTTTTTTACACATTGAATAATTTTGAATATCTCCAGTTATCATGATCAGTTGTCCCCTAATTATACTATTCAATATGAAGGATGATTGATAATGCAAGGATTTGGTTTACATTGTCTAATTTCCTTGGCAAGGAACCTTTCATTCTATATCTATCTCTAAAGCCATAAACTGCTATTGAATGCTTCTGCACTGTATATGAAATTCTTCTACAGAAAGCTGAAAAACCAGACCAGGAAAATGGTGCGATTAAAGCTGTTCAAGATCTGTATGATGTGGTGCAGCACGATGTCCTTTCTGTCAACATGAGGTCTGGTAAAATTGCTTGTGTTCACTTACGCATTTGATACGTTGACACTTTCCTCTCAAATATGCCTTTTGGGTTCATATTCCAGGGAGCACTATGAGACGTGGAATTTGCTGTCAAAAGCAAGGACTGAAGGTCGTTTGTTTACAAACTTGAAGTGGCCAAGAGATACAGAGCTGGTATGTTAGAGAAGATTTATCTTGTTTCTTCTCTTAGTAATGACAGGGTGTGTTCTATATGAAATTATTTAACTTTGGAGGATATGCAGAAAACACAAATCAAGAGATTGTATTTGCTTTTAACAATCAAAGATTCCGCTGCAAATGTCCCCAAAAATATTGAAGCCAGAAGGAGGCTACAATTCTTTACAAATTCCCTTTTCATGGATCTGCCTGCACCAAAGCCAGTTCGTGAGATGCTATCCTTCAGGTTGTACTTTTTCAGTGCATTAATTGTAGGCATTAATGCATACTTGATGGATCTAGTTTTCTCATGATGTTTGTATGCATGTGCAGTGTGTTCACTCCATATTATTCTGAGATCGTTCTTTACAGCATGAATGAACTTCAAAAGAAAAATGAGGATGGAATATCAACTTTGTTTTACCTGCAGAAAATATATCCAGGTACTCTGTGTGCTTTGTTGTGATGATTAAACTAACTTTGACACTGCCATTTTTTGCTTGAGTTTATTTGTTCTTGCTTTGTAATTGCTTGCAACCTTTAGTTTATGGTGATTAGAATGTTTGTTCTTTACTTTGAAGGGAAAGGTTGGAGAAATTTGCCTGGTTGGTTGGGAGGATTTTATGTGATAGTCTTGATTCCCAAGTGGTCAATTCTATTTGTGTTTTCCTTTTCCTTTCTTGTTTTTTTTCTTGTCCATGTACTCCTTGCATTCTTTATCTCTTACTAATTTACGATCCTGGTTTAGGCATGGTCAATGGACAGAATGCACTCACTGAAGGAGTCTAAGCTTTATGCTTTGTGTATTTAGCTTTATGTGATGTCAAGCTTTCATCTGCTTTGGTATTGGTGTCTCAGACCTAGACATGTTATTTGGTTTCCCATTTCTTGTAATTCCAATTTGTGATTACTTCGGGGATTTACATTACACTTGGTGGACAATTTACATCTTCACAAACTAAAAATGTTGGAAAATTTTTCGCTCAGTTTTTAACACTTCATTTCTGCGGACCCAATATCTGTTAGAGCGGAATATGTGAATCCATACATGACTTGGATGTGGCATGTCATGGATAGTTAATTGCAGGTAACGACATGAGGAATAGAGTTGTTGACGAGGTGGAGTGATGATCCATGATAAATCTTGATTCTCTTCCAGTGAATGATTTTCACTTAATTATGTTGATTTGTATGTTCTCTTTCAGTGAATGATTTGATTTATATAGATAGTCCGATTAGGGAAAGAAGAAAAAATAAAATAGGTATTGGGATTTAGTTATGAATAGAAGAATTTCTTGGGTTAGTTTTAGTGATGATCATGGAAATTTTTTTATTCCCTTCCAGTTTCATAGTCTCTGAATTTAAAAGAATACCATTGATTACATTGTCAGTTGTTGATTTTTAGTGAAGTCTTTGCCTGCCCTTGATTTTTATGGCATTTTTATCCAAGTACTAATTTGAATTTGAGATAGTATAGAATTGGGAATCCAATAATGAAGACCACCTGGCTTTTTGATAGTTTACCAACAGAAAGTGCAAAAATGGACTGTAATCTGGGGGTATAGAGGGAGTGTTGCAGTTCTTGAGTTTTTGATTTATCAGTCTGGTTGGCTAGTTGACTATTTATGGCTGCGTTGAAAAGTTTTGCTTTATGACATGAAATGTATTTTCTCTCACTTGCTGGCACCCTCAAAATTGTTTATGTTTTGTGACAGATGAGTGGAAGAACTTTCTTGATCGTATTGGCTGTGATGAGAATGCACCAGACTCAGAACTCATTAATAATCCTGATGACAACCTTGAACTTCGGATTTGGGCCTCTTACAGGGGACAAACATTAGCCAGAACTGGCAAGTGATCTTTTCTCTCTTCTCACTTGAGTTTCTTGGTTCCATATTCTATTGGTTCATTTGGGAGAAGTTCTTATAGTAAAACAATGTAATCCGTTTCTTTATACAGAATCTGGTCATGGTCTAAATTTGTATGGGAAATCTGAATTTTGTTATTTGGTTTTATGATGTTTAGTACATCTTTCCTGTCCTATTCCAAGTGCATTGATTTCAGTGGATATATAATTTCACACACCGCTATTCTATTCTCTCATATATTTGGGAAGTCATGAACCATTTCTTGTATTCTAGTATTGTTGCCTGGTTGCTGTAAGGCACGCATGTCCTTTTTGGGCTTTCCATTCCAGATTGCTTTCTACACTGTGCTTGTAGGTTTTTTTCTCCGGTTTTTTTTTCCCCAAAAGTTGCTTGTCTTTTGAACTATTTTCTAGGAAACTGTGTATCTGGTGTATATGTGGGACAAATACATTTACTGTGTTTCTAATTCATGTAAATGCATGTTAAGTTGTTGATAATTCTTTCCTATTTTGATCTTTTAACGACACTCACACATCCACTTTAGTTTTTTTCCTAGCCAAGTGTACTTGTGTCTGCTCGGATGAGATTCCAGTTGGGTCATTAGCCACTCGCATGCCATGCTCACACTTATACCATGAAACTTGCATCAATCAGTATATGTTATGCTTTTCTAGGTTTTATAACCTGCCAATTCAGGATTGAGGGTTTTTTTAGATGAGTATTGGATTATAGTTGAGTGAGTTAATTAGGGGACGTAGCTGCTTTCTTAAGTTAGCGTTTACTGATTTGCTAGCATCATCTGGACTCTTAGTCTCTTCACTTGAAGAGATAGGTTTCTTGCTTTTCTATTTTATTAGTTGCACAAACGCAATGCATGTCTCGTAAATTATTGGGTATTTTGCTAAATCACTGTTTTGATATTTCCAGTCCGTGGGATGATGTACTACAGGAAAGCTCTAATGCTTCAGTCTTATTTGGAAAGAGTGCCGTCTGCAGGTTCGTCCATTTATATCTTTCTTTTTTATAGCCCTGACATAATCACTGATCTGATCATGCATGTCAATGTCAGATGTGGAAGCTGCAGTTTCTATTAATGATACAAATGATGCTAAGGGCTTTGACTTGTCTCCGGAAGCACGAGCACTGGCTGATTTAAAGTTTACTTATGTTGTTACGTGTCAAATATATGGAAAGCAGAAAGAGGACCAAAAACCCGAGGCTGCCGATATTGCACTGCTGATGCAAAGGTGAATTTTAGCATGTCAAATATATGTTCTTATGATTGAAGTATGTTCTCTTTTGCCAGATTTATTTTGTGCCCCCCTGCGCACTCTCCTTGCCTATCTTTTTTTTAAAGCATGTTAGTTTTTCTTCACCAAATTTAGAGATTCAAGCATTTCTCTGTAGTAATAGTTTTTCCCACTTGAATGCTTAGTTATATTATAGATACCTAATATCTAGCTATTTACTTATGTTGTAGAAATGAAGCTCTTCGTGTTGCTTTCATTGATGAGGTTGAATCTTTGAAGGATGGTAAAGTGCATAAAGAATACTATTCGAAGCTTGTGAAGGCTGATATCAATGGAAAAGACAAGGTTCACATTTTTTTTGCTGTCCTCTAATGTTGATGATAGCCATTGGCTTTAGTTGAAGTATGTTGAATGAACTATTATTTTTATAATATTGGTGCAAATGCATTTATCTGGGTTGTGTTTTAACCCAGTTTGAATTTGTTGTATTTTTCATTGTGATTTGTTGCTTTTTTTTTTAAATTTTGGTTGTATCTACAAATAAAGTAAAATCACAGTGTGCTTCGAAAACCGATATTACTCATATATTGGTTGGTTAGTGTGGTGTAACATTTATCCTCTAGATAATGTGGGTAGAATTGTTTCTATTCCATGCTAATGCACTAGCAGTTTATTGGATGTGCAGTTTCGGGATGTATTTGTGTGGAGCTAATCCGATTAGGAGTCAAAATAGTTCCATCCTGAATAGATTATAATGGACAATGCAATCTGACAACTTCTATTTAGAGCAAGAGCTGTTCTTTGTTCCACTTGTTGCTTATTAATTTGTGAATTTTTTTCTTTGAAGGAAATATACTCTGTTAAGTTGCCTGGGAATCCAAAACTTGGAGAAGGAAAACCTGAGAATCAAAACCATGCAATTATATTTACTCGTGGAAATGCAATTCAGACAATTGATATGAATCAGGTTAGTCATAGTTTTTTCCCATTAATGTAATTATCTTGAACAGTTTTGGACTCGTAAAATGTTGAGACAAAACTAATCTGTCATTTTATGCAAATTGGCCTCATTATTTTTTGTTCTCTTGTTTTTCTTTTGAACTTTTATGATCAATAACCTTATTGGAACAACAAGAAGTATTATTTCCTCCTTCACAAAATTACAATTACTAGAAACCCAATTTGACAAAAGGCCTTGCATTTCCAGTCTCTTTTGCTTTAACCCAAGACTAGATGTTTTAGAAGCACTGCACAAAGTCAAGAAAGCTACCATATTCCACAACATCTTTTCAAGAGGAACACCTCCCAAAATTTTTTGAATTCTTCTTGCTCCCAATCCAATAATTGTTGTGTGGAAAACGAAGAAGGATTTTTTATGCAATATAGGAACAATAAAGTTCACTTGTATGTTTGTAATTTAACATTTTTACAATTTCATTACTATTTAAGGGAAAGAACATTAATGATGAATTAAATTTATGAATTAAGTATTGTTTCTTGACGCAGTGTATAACGAAGATAAAACTAGGGTTCTGAAGCCCTAAGGTTACAGATTAAACTGTAGAGAAATCTAGAGAAAACTCTCTTATATTTTCATTGAATCTAAATAAAAGTCTTGATTTCCATAAAATAAACTAGACATTACTTTTTATATTAGTACTAAAATCCTTTAGAGGAAAAGATTCCTAATTAAAAGTTATCTAATTAATAGAATCCATCTAGCATTGAGATTTCTAAATAGTAAAATACTAATTAAATTATAAGTCCTAAGCTAAGTAGGAAACAAATAATTAAAATCCAAAATTAACTAGGAAAATAATTAAATTAAGAAAACAATAACTTCATGCTTCAATATGGTCCTTCTCTCTTGGGATAATTGCTCTACAGTAGTCTCTCCCATTTTAGAAAAACTCGTCCTCGAGTTGAGTTCAGTATTTGGAAAGCACTCATAAAGATCAACAACATTGAAGGTCTTCGATATGCCTATGCTATTTAGAAGACCAATAACACAAGCATTGTCATTGATTTTCTTCAGCACCTTTTACAGACCATACTTCTTCATCTTTAGTTTATCATAGGCTCCTACTTGAAACCTCTCCTTGCGCAAGAAAACCATGACTCCTTGAAACAATTTAACTTGTCTATGCTTGTCTGCTGCATGCTTATTTCTAGCACCTGTTTCTTCCAGTTTCCTTCCGACCTTTTGATGCACAACTTGCACTGTTCAGTCAATTTCTCTGCTGACTTGCTTTAGGCAGTGAGTAGATCGAACACATGATTCTGAAGTTTCATGTGCACAATTTCTAATGATGTCTTGTCAACAGCACTATGCTTGGAACTGTTGGAAGCAAATTTTGCCTGAGCCAATACAACATCTCACAGTTTAGGCTTGTCCCCACAAATGCTACGAATCAGATTGCTCAAAGTTCTGCTTAGACTCTATTTGGCCATCAGTTTATGGATGATCAGTACTACTAAACTTCAAAGAGGAATTAAACCTCTTCCACAAAGTTGGCAAAAAGTGACCAAGGAACCTGATATCTCTATTAAACGTGATGGATTTTAGAACACCATGCAACCTCACTGTCTTCCTAAAGAATAGCCCAGCCACACTGATCGCATCTATATGCTTTTTTGGGTTTTCTGAAACACATGCACGTAGCGAAAACGATAAATTTTTAAAAAAATTGGGAGATCTAAGATCCTGTTCAACATATCTAGTGTTTTTTAGAGTTTATACAAAGACTACTTGAAAATTAGATATTCTTTTCGGCTTTGAATAATTGCTTCAAGATTGAGTTGTTGCAAACCATAAGTTGTCTAAATTTTCGACCTCTAACGGTAATCCACATGAACCATCATTGAGAAATCTCTTAAACCCTTTTAGGAGAGAGGAATTGCTATGGCTTTGAGTGCTTACTCTTTTCTTTTGTGTTTTTCAGGTGTTCTGTAACTTATTATATAGTTTATGTACTGTGTACTTAGAAAATAAAAAGTATAACATTCTATTTATAGGAAAACCTGAAAACCCTATAAATGAAAAAATATTAATTTGCCCCCTTAAAAATATCACATATATATGATTTCTCATCGTGAAAGTTGACTAAAATGATTTTTTAATGCGTCAAATAAAATGAAAGTTACTCTACTTTTCATTTTTTCTTCTTTGTTCCCTCACTGGGTTGCTGTTGATATGGTATGTAGAGTAGGTATTTGTAATTTTCTTCACTGTTTAATGTTGGTTGTAATGTGTCTTTACATGATAACTCTAGGATAATTATTTTGAGGAGGCCTTGAAGATGAGAAATCTGCTGGAAGAATTCCATCAAGATCATGGTATTCGTCCTCCAACCATTCTTGGTGTTAGGGAACATGTATTTACAGGAAGGTATGTTTCTGCTGAAACAAGTATTTCTCTCATTTGAGTAATCATGTTATTTTCTGCTAAAGGCATTACCGGTGATGATTGCAGTGTCTCTTCTTTAGCCTCATTTATGTCAAATCAGGAAACTAGCTTTGTAACTCTCGGTCAGCGTGTTCTGGCTAATCCTTTAAAGTAAGCTCGAAGTTTTATAGCAAGTAAATTGGTAGCGTACTATCATATTGAATTTTCAGATACAGATGACTAATCCGTAACTCGCAGGGTCCGTATGCATTATGGACATCCAGATGTTTTTGACAGAGTTTTCCACATAACTCGGGGTGGTATTAGCAAGGCCTCTCGTGTTATCAACATCAGTGAAGATATATATTCAGGCATGACTGCTTTACTTGACTATTGATGGACTTGTTTCTTGTTTCCACTACTTTTTATGTCTTTGCTAGGGACATATGGTACCTTAGATCAAAACCTGATTTGCTTAATCTGTTTCTGAAAGTTTTAATACCAGTAGCATGTAGCACCTGATGGGTTTTATTATCACCAAAGTGAAGTTCCTTGTTTTATCCAAGTGATCAGAAAGTTTAAGGGTTGTTGGAAGTTGGTTCATTTCTCAATAAAAGAAGCATCACAACCTCGTGAATTTGATCTGCCAAAGCCAATCTCTCTTGGTGTTGTTCATTACGTGTGGGCTTTCTCCTTCACCTTAGGCTATTAGTAATTATTTTAGTTTTTAAGTTAAAAACCTATGAAGGAATTAGAATGTAGTTTCTTTCAAATACTTTTACTTTTACATTTAACTCTCTCTCTCTCTCTCCGTATTGTGTGTGTGTGTACCTGACAGAATTTTGCCTTTTGACATCCCATGCAGGGTTCAATTCAACTCTACGCCAAGGAAATGTCACCCATCACGAGTATATTCAGGTATGGTTTCTCATTTCTTACTTGGAGCTTTTTTAAGGTATGTAATTGTAATCCTTAATTAAAATTTACAGGTTGGAAAAGGACGAGATGTTGGTCTCAATCAGATAGCTGTATTTGAAGGGAAGGTTTCTGGTGGTAATGGTGAGCAAGTTCTTAGTAGGGATGTCTACAGGCTCGGGCAGCTTTTTGATTTCTTTCGAATGATGTCATTCTACTTTACCACTGTGGGATACTACTTTTGTACGATGGTATGTAATTACCAGCTGTGGTTATGAACATGACAATTTATAATTTATTTGCGGTTGAATGAATTGAAGGTTCACATCGGTTGGCTTAAGTTTCTTAATGCAATCATAAAGAAAATGCAACATGTAAAGAGTTAGACTATGCTAATTTTATGCTGTTTCACGAAGGGAGAATGTATATCTTACTCTAAAAGTTTGCTTTTGTTCCAATCCTTTGAGTGTGCACCTTTTGCATGCCTTTCTTCTTACCAGCTGGTCTCTATGATTTGATTCATCGTGTAGGTTTTGTGTTGCATTTCTAGATAGTATTTAGATAAATGTGTATCTAGTACAACAGAGATTGGGGTTTACATCTTATGCTCCAATTTTACAGGGAAAAAGAGTAGGAGAGGAAAAATTTGGTGTGAAAGCTGCATCATGCTTTTTTGCTTGCACACCTCTCATTTTATTTCTTTTTAACAAGTTTTCTTTTGGAAATTATATTGCAGTTGACGGTGTTGACTGTATACGTTTTCCTTTATGGGAAGGCATATTTGGTAAGATTGATATCTGTCCATTACTAGACAAAAATTTCCATTCTTGTATACTTGTTCACTTTAAATCCTTTGCACTCCAGATCATGACTTATATGTTCATTTTTGTATTTAGTTTGCTGATATTTTTCTGTTTCAAGTTGATAAATATGATATGAAATTATGTACCCGTTTGAAGCCACCATAAAATGAAAAAACAATGTCTAACATGTATCATAAATACAATCCCATAGGTTTTAAGGCATTCATCTGATGTAAAATGTTGTAAGAAATAATCCATATATGTTTTTTTTTAGTAGAATAATCTATATATCTGATTTTATAAGACTATATAAATATAGCTCACAGTTTTGTTTCAACTCAGCACCTGCTGTTCTGCACAAATATGCTAGCTCTTGTTCCCAATTTATTTTCCTTGACACTGATGCGATTTTGTTTTAGGCACTATCTGGAGTAGGTGAAGAAGTTGAAATTAGAGCACTGATAACGAAGAACAATGCGCTGAGTGCTGCTCTGAACACTCAATTTCTCTTTCAAATTGGTATTTTTACTGCTGTGCCAATGGTTTTGGGCTTCATCTTAGAGCTGGGATTCTTGAGGGTAAATATCATTCTTACTATATGTTTCGTAAGCTGTGAATGCTAATTACATGAACTAACTAAGGGTTAAGCAAGATACAAGAAAGTTTATCTCTTTATATTTTATTTTCATTTACATTTTTTTCCACCTATATCATCCTTACATTTTATGCCCTTACATTTTTATTCTATGTTAAATTTTTCTGAGCTTCTTGGTGTCGTATATTCCAAACATCTGCATGTGGTATATTACATCCTAAGCATGTAAAATTATTTTTATGTAGGTTAGTGTTCCTCCTTCGCAAGCATTGTTTAAGCAACTGGACCCAGTAAACTTGGAATTATGAAGAGAAGAGAACTAAGATTTTGCATTTTTTGTGTTGCATTATTTCACTCATCTACAAGCATACATATTTACATTTGAACTTCTGCTTATGCTATCCTGTCATCTGAGACTACTGTAATTCGTTGCTTAGCTTACTTGACTCATGTGCTCACAGTTCACAGTTTAAAGTACATGAACTTCTGCTTAGCCTCATGTTCTTTAATTTGTTGCTGAGCTGAAAAATTGTTGTGGTGGTAATCTTCTGATTAATGTTGCAGGCTGTTGTCAATTTCATCACAATGCAGCTTCAGCTCTGCTCTGTCTTCTTCACATTTTCATTAGGCACAAAATCACATTATTTTGGTAGGACCATTCTTCATGGCGGTGCAAGGGTATGTTCAATCATTTTCTTTGTTGAATATTTATTATTTGTTTTTAGTGCTGTGGAATGTGTTACAATAATATTCTTTTTCCTAATAGTATCAAGCCACTGGTCGTGGATTTGTGGTCCGCCATATTAGATTTTCTGAAAACTACAGGCTTTACTCCCGCAGCCATTTTGTCAAAGGGTATCTCTCTCTCTCTCTCTCTCTCTCTCTCTGCGCGCGTGCATGCTTGAGCTGCAATAATCGTTTGATTGTCCTCTTATCTTCAGACTAGAAGTTGTGCTTTTGCTGGTCGTGTACCTTGCATACGGGTATAATGATGGTGGTGCATTATCTTACATTCTTCTTTCAGTCAGCAGTTGGTTTATGGCTCTATCTTGGCTTTTTGCTCCCTATTTGTTCAATCCATCTGGATTTGAGTGGCAAAAGTAAGCACTGTTTCTTATGTTTATTTATGGGTATTTTTTGGCCACCTTGTTGAGTAACCCTTAATGCTGTACTTTTAGGACAGTGGAGGACTTCAGTGATTGGACAAATTGGCTTTTTTACAGAGGTGGAATTGGGGTTAAGGGACAAGAAAGTTGGGAGGCTTGGTGGGATGAAGAATTGGTATTACTTTTGTTCTTGTACATGTCTTTGTTTTTCCCTTTTTCATGTTTTCAATAAATGCATAGGGGAAATTCCACTCCAATTCCCCTAAAGAATCTCCACTCCTATGCATGCATCAAACAGTGACTCTCCTTGGTTCAGTGGTACCATCGGCCATTATCAGATGTTCATTGGCATACCCTATAAATGAAAATAAGGGGCAGCATCAAGTATCCATTTGATTACAGCTATGTATAATTGTTTCTATAATATTGTCTATTTGTTAGGCTGTGCAAAGATAGAATACTGGGATGCATAGTAGGGAGAGGGGGGGGGGGGTAAGAAAAGCTTCAGCCCTACAAGATTCTGAGAGGAGAAAACTGGGATATATACTATATGGAGAATTAGCAAAACTAAGGAAAGCTGCAACAAAAATACCTAATCTTGATTGTAACATTTGGTTGATATTGCAATGTTCAGGTATCTGTTAAATGAATATTTTTAGCAAAAACTAACTGAGCAATAAAGAAACAAGCTCCTTTTCTTTAAGATTGCGAACACATTGGTAAAGCTACTCTCGTAATTGATTGGGAACACGCTGGTAAAGCTTCTCATCTAAGACCTGGGTGAGCACTTGGCTAGCCTTTGACTACACTGAGCAGTATTGTTTTATGCTCTAATTAAAGTATCGCGAAAATGCTCTTAATGCTGTTTCATGTTAATCCAGATTCCAGAATTAATTCCATATATTTTTTTGTCAAAATAGTAAAGCAATTGTACAGAACACATGGTCCAGTTGATGTTGGGCAATTTGGTCAACTTAGCAAGCTTTTACCAAACTACTTGAAGTGACTTAAATCTTCTTTAACCATGCAAGTCTTGTATGTTTCACTTTTTATTTAGCATGTTCTATTTTTTTGCATTTCACCTTGTTTCACGTTAATAAATATCTTACAGGCACATATTCGGACTTTGAGTGGGAGGATAATGGAGACTCTTTTGAGTCTAAGATTCTTTATCTTCCAGTATGGTGTTGTATACAAGCTTCATATACAAGGAAGTGATACATCACTATCGGTAATACATCTCTTAAAATGTCTCTTTATGCAGGACGTGCTTTGGCTTCTGAAATGGCTATTTTGCATCTTAATGCAGTTTTACCCCTCATATGTTTCGTCCTCCAAATGAAATAAGATTCATTGATCTAACATGCATTGCTTATTCTTGGGAAATCACTTTTTGATGTATCTTAGGTGTATGGCTTCTCGTGGATTGTGCTAGCTGTCCTTATAATTCTTTTCAAGGTGAGCGGTATTGCTGCACAGCCACAAATTATGTACTTTTAATTATGAGACTTGCTTGTCATGTTGTTTGTAATTCAATTCATCTTTACCTTTTGATTACAGGTGTTCACTTTCAGTCAGAAGGTCTCTGTCAATTTCCAACTTTTGTTGCGCTTTGTACAAGGTGTCTCCTTCATGTTAGCTTTGGCTGGTATAGTTATTGCAGTTGCTCTTACAGAATTGTCAGTGAGTGACATATTTGCGAGCATCTTAGCATTTATTCCCACTATATGGGGAATTTTATCTGTGAGTTTTCTGAATCACCTTTTTCATTCTTCTTTTAATTCTTTATCTTTACTCATCTTCTTTCCTTAAAGCGCAAGTAGAAAAATTTCCTTATGTTCTTCAGTGATGAAATTCTGAACTACTCTTTTGTTGTTGCTGTTGCTGTTGCTGTGCTGTAATCTTGATATATGCGAGTTTAACATCAAGGACAGATTATTTCTTGTGTAAATCTGTGAAAATCGAAAACTTTGGAAGGAAAAACATCTTATCAGATACATGTAGGCTATTTAGTCAACTTTTATTTCCTCATGAATTGTCATGGTAAGAATTATCAGGGGGGTGGGGCACAAAATGAAAAAAAAAAGTCCTCAAGAAGCCATTGCACAAAAGTGAGAGTGAATAAGCACTGAGCGGTCATGCTAGAACAATGAAACTGCTTGCAGTAAGATGAGTTACGCATGTTGTTCATAACTAGAAAAACAATTCCATGCTATCAAACACAAAAGAATGTAAGGGCTTTGGAGTGCCGCATCAAACATCGTAATAGACATCCTGAATTAATTCAATACGGTGTGAACTTGAGAGAGAAGGAAGAGGGAGCAGAGAACATGGACAAGTAGTTTGTCTTTAACCTGATTGTTTGTGAACAATGTTTATTATATATATCTTTTACACAATTCTTCCCCGTTTCTCTCATGGTTTAAGATTATAATTTCATTCTCTTTTTGTCAGATTGCATCTGCTTGGAAACCTGTAATGAAACGGATGGGATTATGGAAATCCATCCGTTCAATTGCCCGCCTATACGATGCTGGGATGGGGATGTTGATCTTCATCCCAATAGCGTTCTTGTCTTGGTTTCCGTTCGTTTCAACCTTCCAAACCCGGCTCATGTTCAACCAAGCCTTCAGCCGAGGGCTGGAAATTTCTCTCATTCTTGCTGGTAACAACCCCAATATTGGGATATGATGAACAGGTTTGATCCTAAAGGAGAGTTTTGTTTTTCGAGTAGTATCGGTTTGATCTTACTATATCTCTGTGATAGCAGCAAACCAGTTAGGTTACATTTTAGCTACGTGAATAGCAATGTAGCATTTGTTGTTATATTGTATATTAGATTATGTGGTTACAAACATTGCACAGTTTGTGGTTAGTTATGTGTATACATATTCAGCTAAAATTTTCAACCGATTTAACACGTAAATTTTGTGCTTTAGTGGCTAATCTGAAAAACCCTATTGATTGTTAATTCCATCTTAGCAGTGGTATATTGCTGCTGATTACCCTTTGTTATTATTGTTATTATTATTATTATTATTATTATTATTATATGTTTACATTTAAGTTCAAATTGGCACATTCTTCTACTTAGTAAGTACACAAGCAAGTAGTTCGCTTTGTTTTTGTCTTTGCATTTTTTTTTCTTCTATCAAATAGCACAATATTGGAGCATGGTATGATTTCGGGATGCATCTAAATAAGGGTTTGTGTTAACTTGTGGGTCGCTTGGTGAATGTTAAGCCTAACCTTAACAAGATTCAGGAAATAGAAGAAGAAAGGAAAAGGAATGAACAGAATAGGAAGAGAAGATAGAAAAAGAATTCCCCTGTTATTTCTTGTATCTCACGTAATCTCTATATGAGCTTATATACATCACCAGACCTTCATTTAACTAACCCCCCCCTCACTTACTCATGTACTGACAGTTACTGTCATTAACAGCCTCTAACTGTCAATTAACCATCACACTATTAATGTGTTGTGTGTACTTCCAGCTTAGCTTTTGTTCTTCCCCTGAAGATTGTAACAGTACTCCCCTCTTGAATGACAAGAATGCTCTAAGTTGGACCCCACTGAATCAAGCCAGCTGTTCCACTCTGTTCCTTCTCTTCATCAGTTTCCTATCCAGCACTGTGACAGGAAGAACTTCCATCCTTCCACAATTTATTACCGGTAATCTAGAGGACACCACAGCTTCTCTCAGGCAATTTCAGTAGATTAGCTACTGCCCCAATCTTCTTCCTGCTAATTTGATATGGTCTATAATACCCAGGATTAAGTTTAAAATTCTTCCTCAAGGCCACACGGCCTTTCTTGTATGGCTTTAGCTTCAAGAATACCTGATCACCGTATGAGAACTCTCCCCTTTTGTCCTGTTCTTGTTAGCCAGTTGCTTCATTCATATTGACTCTCCTTTGCACCAGCTCTTCCACATCAGCTACTAATATTGACTCTGGATGAACCATTTCTCTTGAGGGAGGGGCATGGCCATAGAGAGCTTGGAAGAGGCTCGTTTCTAGGGCCGAGTGGCAACTGATGTTGGACCGCCATGTGCTAAAGACAGCCATAGGCACCCATCTCTTAGGATTATGCATGGCCATTTTGAAGAACTGGTTGGAGATTCCCATTCTTTTATAAACCGCTGTTCTTCTATCTTATCATGCATAGTCTCGTGGTGTGACCTGAAGATGTTCACGTGAGTGACATTGACAGAAAAAGAATGTTAAGGTTTGAGGGTTGATTAGATACTAAATACTATCCCATTTCTGTGATTCTTACTCCACCGGATGGGATTGGATTGATGGCCACTATATGCACCGCCTGCTTTTTTGTAAATCTAACCCGTTTTCTTTTTTCTAGAATTTCGCTTTCACTCATAGGTTGAACAATTATAATTCTATGTGGTAAATTGTGTGGGAATTGATTGAAATTCTTCAACAAGATTTTTCATGCACCACCTGCTTTTCCTTGAGAAATTCTTGGAATTTTCTTGGCTAGGAATAGAGCAAGATGGTCAGGTCAATTTCTTACTTTTCAATTCAATTCAAAACTCATTCCAAATTAAGTTTGAAAGTCATAAATCTCTTAAGACCAAACTCACGAGAATTAATCAATTTTAACAACAACGATAGAAAGGGTCAAAACAGAAAATAAGGGAGAAAAAGAAGAGAATCAATGGCTCCTCCCTTTACGAGATGCTGGTGTTCTTGTTTCCTCCCTTCTGTGGTTTCTTAGAAGCTCGCTCATCAGCAACCACAAACGCATGCAGTGCAATGGATTCCACCACATCTCTCTACCTACTGAAGCACAAAGAGCCCTTTTCATTGATGAGTTCACTTCACACTTGAATCTTTTGTGCACCAGAGTTCGTTAAATGGACATTTTATCACACAGATCTAAAGCATCGTTTTCAACTAGCAAGAGCATTTTATATGTTACTCAGTCTCGTAGTATTTCTTTCGTATGGTATACTCGTATATATGCCATAGTCAAGTTTTCTCTCTTTCCTCCCTCTTAGTTCTCTTAAAAAAAAATCATCAATGGCAGCCCTTCATCTCCCTGGTTCTCCATTTTATTCCC
>Ga0325400_1002017_pt1 | contig 17367 bp, 13 predicted proteins | sample PopdelMetagenome_2_FD_205662 | JGI IMG/M metagenome (GOLD analysis project Ga0325400, IMG submission 205662) | Populus deltoides microbial communities from Bellville, Georgia, United States - Xylem-PdKOR-R1 | ecosystem: Host-associated > Plants > Phyllosphere > Stem > Wood/Secondary xylem... | reverse complement strand
TGATTATGTAGTCTGGGGGTATTATTCAGGTTTGCCCAAGAGAAAAAGTTCCCTGTCAATGACTACACAATAATCCCCTGTCCCACCCCTTGCTGTCTTCACATCTGAAAAGACAGAAACAGTCCCTGCCATAAATAGCCTTCCCATCTCACTGTTCCCTTCCCAAAGAAAAGTAGCCATAGATATCTGAAATATCTTGCAAATCTTTGAATATTGTTTTTTTAATATGAAATATATTAAAATAATAATTTTTGAAATTTTATTTTTAATATAAAGTAAAAAAGATATTTTTATTTAAAATAAAATATTTACAAAATATGAGTGAATCACATTACTAAACAGTAAGCAGTACTGTCATCATCATCAACAAATTTCTAACATCACAGCCCTTCTCTTACTGTCCGAGTAGAGACTAATCTCTTTCCCTTCTTTGTCTTTTGGTACACTTCATGAATCGTTTGATATCCGCATCTTATCAGAGCAGTAATCCACTAATTAAAGCCACAAACTCTAATCACTTCCCATTAGCTTTTTTTATTTTTTTTCACTTTAACATATTTTAGCTTTATCTTCTTCCCTTCAAGAGCTTCAACCCCATCTTCCTGCTCCGATGTCTTCAAGCAAAACTCAAAAATAGCATCCACACAGACAGAATCCTTAGTGACCTATTTGGAAACCAAATCACACACAAAAACACACACCATGTTGTCCTCTCCAATTATCTACTCCTTTTCACTCTTGCTTTCCTTTTCCCTCATCTACCTCTTCTCCCCTCAAATCCTTCCTCTCCAAAACCCTCAAAACCTCCCTTTAGATGAACTTGATGATCTTACTCTTTTCAAGAAAGCCCTTAAGCCTTGCACAACTACCTCCCACTTATCCACTAGGAACCCCACTCCTAAAATAGCCTTTCTTTTCCTTACAAACTCTGATCTCTCTTTTGCTCCTCTGTGGGAGCGTTTTTTCCGGGGCTACAGCAATCTTTACAACATCTATGTGCATGCAGATCCATTTAGTAAAGTCTCAAACCCAGATGGGATTTTCAAGGATCAGTTCATTCCCGGCAAGAAAACAGAAAGGGGCTCTCCTTCTTTAATCTCTGCAGAAAAAAGACTTCTAGCTAGAGCCATTCTCGATGACCCTTTTAATCTTTACTTTGCTCTTGTTTCTCAACACTGTGTCCCTCTCCATTCATTTCAATACATGTACAATACCCTTTTTGGCCACAACATTTTGCAAGCTTTCACAGCTCAATCTCATCATCAAAGTTTCATTGAAATTCTCTCCCAAGATCCAAACTTACCTGATAGATACAATGCTAGAGGGGAAAACATTATGCTACCAGAAATCCCATTTGAGAAATTTAGGGTTGGGTCTCAGTTTTTTGTGCTTGCAAAAAGGCATGCTTTTCTTGTACTCAAGGATAGAAAGTTGTGGAGAAAGTTCAAGCTGCCTTGCTTGAATATAGAGTCCTGTTACCCTGAAGAACACTACTTTCCAACACTTTTATCAATGAAGGATCCTAGAGGATGCAGTCAGTTCACATTAACAAATGTTAATTGGACTGATTGCTTTGATGCGCACCCTCATCTGTATAAAGCAGAAGAGGTTTCACCAAATTTGGTGCATAGATTGAGACTGTCCAATTCAAGTTACTCTTATTTTTTTGCAAGAAAATTTGCTCCTGATTGCTTGAAGCCATTGATGGAAATTGCAGATGATGTGATTTTCAAGGATTGAAAAAAGAGTGAGCAAAGGTAAGTAAAGTAAGCAGTACAGAATTATTACTTGCTATGGTATTGCATTCTTTTTTGCTTTTTAGACTTTGGCCAGCAGTCCATGTGTGCGTGTTTGACATTACAATTGAAATCGATGTTGATTGAAAAAGCATCCTCTTGATGCATTTCACATTTCCAATCTCAGTCCCAAATGGGTTTAGAGCCTGTTAGATTTTTAAAAGTATTTTTGAAAAAAAAATGAATTTTTTTTTGTTTTATTTTTTTTAATTTTCAAATCAAATGTACTAAAATCAAAAATAAAATTTTAAAAATAAGAAGATATTATTTAAATGTATTTTCCAATCAAAATCATTTAAAAATCAACCCCTACCACGAATAAAGGCTGAGGTCGGTCCGTAGTCGGATTTTTTATTTTTTCTTGTCTGGTTTCTGATTATACTAGAAAAGGTGATTCTGCTACCATAGTTTTCCCACCAATTAAAAAATAGAAGGCAATTATAACTTGTGTTGCTTTAAAATCAATTAGATTTTGAAACTATGTCTTTTGTTTCTTCATTTGTAACCAATTGATTCTTGACATGTTGGTTATAGAAAGTATGACTTTTGTTGGTTATAATATATTGTTTTTAAGTGTTAGCTTATGTAATGCAGCTAACTATTCTACTAGCTTTGTAGTCATTTATTTTTATATATTTAGAGTGGTAGAGAGATTTTGATTCTAGCTAAGAGGGATACCGGTTAGCAATTTTGACGTAACAGCTGACCTATGTGCAATCATGCTTATAAATTATAGCTAACGCAAAGGGCAAAGGATCATGCTAGAAGAGTGCTCTTTCAAGAAAAGAATTGATTCATCATTAAGTTTGCGGGGACTTTACTCAGGATAGTTTAGAGGGCACGTTTTCTCTGTGGACCTAGGATGTAATTATGGGTTTTGGTCAGTTTTAATCTTGCTTTCCTGTAGTAATCAAGGCAGGTTTAAATTCTCAAGAAAAAAAAAAGGGCAGATTCAAGGCCTAAACTTTGGTGTAATAAAGAGAAGGTTGAAGCAGATTTAAGACCTGCATTTTGGTTGTGGTTCTCTTATGTTGATCTGAAGAAATCAAGAAATGCAAAATTAATAAATGAAATAACAGTTTAGGCATTTGCTTAGGTGCTTAGCTGGTTTTCTCCCCTGGTTAATTGTAAGGAAAACTTGTAGTTGATATCCTATGCTGCAAGAAGATGGAAAATTTAAAAGTTTACTTTTGAATCTAGGTGGAAATATCGTATCATTTTGGAAATAGATGACCTGTTTCAATTCAATTAGTGAGATTATTTTTGTTTTTTCTTCTTCTTTTTTTTTAAAATAATCCAAGGAACTTGAATCTCCTGTTCTCTTACAATGTTGTTGTTGTAAATGAAGTTGTTCTAAAAGTTTACAAATGTCAAATGTTATAATTTAGAAATTGCTAACTGCTCCTCCTCTTCTTTTGAGGGGTTTTGATTTTTGACTTTTGGGCCCGTGCTTCATCGGGAAAACAATAAATGTGTTCATATTCCGAAGGTTGTGTTTTGAGCCATGACAAGAGTGGTGTCGGCATGGTCATTTGCAGTGTAGGATTACGCAGTGGTGATAATTTTTTCATTAAAAAAAATATTTTTGATATTAGTACATCAAAATAATTTGAAAATATATATAAAAAATAATTTGAAATAAAGAAAAAAATAAATAAAAATTTAATTTTTTAAGAAAACATTTTTCAAACGAAAAACAAACATTACTAGTCAGGACAAAACCCTTGACTCAAGAGTTCACGTGCGTTATGGTCCATGGTCCTTTTGACTAATGAATTAATGTAAAATTCTTCAGTGTAGCATGCTAGCTCACGTGATCTTGCTTGTGAAAATATTGTTTTGCAGGTTTTGGCTAAAGGAACCTTTGAACTTTGTTTGGACATTTGTGAGTGGAGTGGAGTGGATGAGGAAGAATTATGTTGGCGTGAAGGGAAAAAGACCCAGCCCAATGTAATCTGGTGAAGTTTTTTTCAGAGTTGTTTGTACAGAGAATGGAGTTTAACGTCTTGTTGTATATTGTATATAATACTAAAACACTTGTGCTTTTGTTTATTTTTACAAAAGTGAATGGAGTGTGAGACTTTTAGAGCATAAAGAGTGGAAGCAAAGGCTCAATGCCTCTCTTTTTCCTAATGTAAAAGGTTGAGATCTTCCATTGGGAAATGAAGCCCCCTTGCTTATGCTGTGTGTTCTCTGTCTTGTTCAAAGTAAATGGTGTTTTAGGGTTTGCCCATGGTGATTGTAACTAGCTTCTGATTTATGTGGAGAGCACAGGTTCTCAGGTTCTCTTCTGTTGGGAAATTTCTGGGCGATTTATACCTCTGTTGGAGAACTCATTGAGAACCTGCATGTTAGCCTGATGATTAAAAAGAGTATTCCTTCTGCCGCTAAGGATTAACTTAATGTCATCAGCTATTCCTAAACAAAAATTGTCATTAGCCTCTTGTTTTCTTGTAAATTGAAGCGTTTTGAAGTACTATACTGCTTGAAAACAATAAACGTGGTGAGGCCTAAGGGATGGCTTTGGAGTTTTTCTCCCTTTTCTTGTATAAAGAGACACGAGCAGGATAACAAAAACAACAATCAAAAGGTGCAGAAGACAAGTTGAGCCCATGCTACCCAGAGGACTATATCTTGAGTCAACTTTGTGTCATGGTCACTACAGATTCAATTGTCTCGAAGGCCATGCTTGATGGGCTTCCGAGATAAATGTTCTGGGAAGTTCTTGATCTTTACCAAATTGATGGATTTTGGTCCCGTCATCAGCTTGTTGATTCTATAATGGCCATTCATTGCCACTTGGAAGCACGCAGAGATGATGTTATCTCGACATCCTCCATAAAAACTGGGACTACATGAGTCGAAGCCCTTTGTCATCGCATCATGAGACAGCATCCTAAGGAGATGGCGAGGAGGCAGAGGATTCCTAGTTAGAACCAATCTTCGTGCTTGTGTCCAACATTTGGAAGGCAAGTTGTACCGTGATGATTTACAGCCTGATCTGTCAGGTCTCCTAGATTATCTCACTCTCATCACCCTAATAGTTTTCTGTCGGACTCGATCATTTCGCACTCATTTTCCTTATAGTACTTTTCAGCCGGATTCGATCAAAAATTCTGAGTGCAAAATAGTTTACATTACTCGAAACCCGAAAGATACATCGGTATCAGTGTGGCGTTTCTCAATAAATCCTGAGGCCTAATCAGCCTCCATTTTCATTGGAGAAAGCAGTTGTGAGCTTTTGCAAGGGAGTTCATGGTTTTGGACCATTTCATGACCTTGTTTTACAGTATTGGGAAGAGAGCAATAAAAATGCCTCGTGAGATATGTTCTTGCAATATGAAGGGCTCAAAAGGGATCCCATAGTACAGGTGAAAAGGCTGGCTTCCTTCCTTGAATGGTCTTTTTAACAATGAAGGTGAGATTGATGAAGTGACATGGAGATGTAGCTTGGAGAGGCACAAGGACCTGGAGGGTAACAAGGATGGTGAGAGGGTATGAAATGGAGGTGCCAAATAGTGCATTTTTCAGGCTTGGTGTTGTTGGTGAATGGAAGAACTACCTTGCCCCAGAAACGTGTGAGTGTCTTGATCGACTAGCAGGGATGGAATTTGAAGGGATCGGTCGTCGTCTTTCAGGCAAGAACTAGGCATGATGTCCAGTAAAATTTATTGATGCTACTTCCTTCATTCGAGTGTTCGTGATAGAGATCTTCAACTGCATGGTCTTTGACACTGGTTGCTTTTATGTGAATTTCGTCAAAACAATGCAATGTTCTTGGGATCAAAAGATTGTTTTAATCATTGAAGCTGTCATGTGCGATATGAAAAGATGTTTATACCATCAAATATCCAGCTATTTTCATTAAAACAAAATCATTTTCTTATTTTCTTATTTGACATGGGCTAGCACCTAGCATGTTCTATATTTGGGCCCAATGGGTCCAGTTTCTAAAGGTAAGAGGGCTTCAAGCCATTAGATTTACCTTGCCAAACGACCCCATGAACGTCCTGCCATGTTTCGGTGCGATCTTTTTTATTTTATATGGTTTTCATCTATTTTTTTTTAAATAGAAATAATTATGAAAAAAAAGCATTTTTTAAAAAGAAATAATATAAAATAAAATAAGATAAATACTTGTTAATTATTCGTGATGTTACATGGACTGATTGATTAACTATATTATATACTATGAAACCAAGTTGTGATAAACTCGTATGCCATCTTTGCTAGCTTTATTTCGATGGTGGTGGTCTCATCATGTAGAGTTGAGCACCAATGAGCATCGAAAGCTTAGAACTCATTAACCCTTTAAGCAAAGCTTAACAACTTGCATTAAGGAATTAATCATATCAACTTGACAACTTGTCTCATCTCACTCACTCACTCACTCACCAACCAGGATATATTCAGCAGCAAGATACCACTACTTTTTTCTTGGTACCTCGTCACAGGACGGCCAGCATCAAGGCACAAGGCCATCCGAGCTCCTAAGAATCTAGAAAGATTTGGTGGTGGTACTATGGAGTGTTTAATCATCAAAGTGTTTAGTTGTATTGCACCTGATTAGTCACGTCAATTAACTTAATGAACATATTTTAGAAACAATCAAGCAAGTAGGTGAGTGATTCCACTTTTCTATGATTAATAAATGTTTAAAGTGCCGGTTTTGGAATAAAATTTCGAATCTGGTTCTGCTTTTAAAAGGGAGTGTTTGCCTCAAATTTAATTTTTTTTTTGAATTTTTTTTTATCGTTTTAATGGGTCCATATCAAAAATAAAATTTAAAAATAAAAACAATATATATCATTTTAATGTATTTATAATTAAAAAATATTTTAAAACATAATTTTTATTACACTCTAAAAAAAATATTTATTCATGATACTAATTTTCAAGTGTTTTGCAATATTTTAAAAATTAATATTATAGTTATTTTGTTCTCAAGATATATAATTTGTAATTTATTTTTAGATTAACGTGGGTGTTCAGGCAAGCTTGCGCGTACCTCTATAATCCCACGGGCCCTGAAGTTAACGGTTATGTAAACCTCTAAAACACAATCTTTACTACACTTTTTTTTAAAAAAAATTTATTCGTTATACTAATTTTCAAGTGTTTTGTAATATTTTAAAAATTAATATTATAGTTATTTTGTTCTCAAGAAATATAATTTGTGACTTTTTAAAAGTAACGGTGATGCCTGAGGAACACATGCACAACCTTTTCAAAAATACCCACAAACCAGGTCTCCAATCCAAGAAGGAATTTGTAAAGTTACTGCCATGAATTGTCAACAAGAATTGTTTTTAATTTTTAGTGCTAGCTAGTTGTTTTACCTTTTGAAATATCAATGTCACATCAAGCCGTGCTCTATCACTAATCTTACTGCATAGTTATTAATAGCGTAGTTTTAAGATGGTCGGTTTGGTTTTTGTGTATTTTAATTAATTTTACGGGTTTTAAAATTAATAATTATATAAATTTTTAGTGGTTTTGAGATTTATGAGACTCGAATGGATAAATTAATACATTCATGTTTTTAAATCCATGTGTAATCCATGTCATGTTCTTTTTTCAGCTTTTTTTTCCTTAAAAAATAAACATAAAAATAAAAAAAGAAGTAAGTTGTGTGTAAATATCCTAAGAAAATAGAATAATTTTAAGAATAAAAAACATTAAATCAAGCACGATCGACACTTAATTTAATTAATTAAGTTCTAAACTACATGGATTATTAGTTACTTTTGTAAAACTAAAAGGACTGGTTTGTAACTTACTCTAATATTCTCCAGGCTCTAGGATTCTTTTCTTTTCCGCAAGCGATTTATTTTAAGCAGTGACAGCAACAAAAGATTTTCCACGTGCACCGAAGGTGAGAAACGGGTTAGGTTACCTACCCGTTACGCTAAACCACGGTCTAACGGGAAAAAAATCTATTATATGTTTGGCTATTTTAGCTGATTTGCATTTATTAAGGAATATTGACAATATAAAATAATTATAAAACTATAAATAGTTGCTTGATTTTCTATAAAAATTAATTTAATATGATGTATAAAAGTTGCTTCCACCACTTCGACGAAAAGATATACCATTTATAATTTTTTTAGCAGCATATAAGTATTAATAATCTAATTGTAGATCAAGAAATGAACTCATGAATCACTGGAGTGAGATTATAAATATATCTTAATTGGAAAAAAATATTAAATTGAATTATTTGAATATTTAGGATATACAATTTTTTTTAATTTAAATCTCAGAGTTGATATTCAAAAAAATCATTAAATTTTCATAAATATAATTTAAAGCATTTTTAGCTAAATTGTTCATGGATTGCACGAGCAAATACAGATGATCACCGAGGATCTGGCGGGAAAAAAACCTTAAAGCATCATAGAAAATCGTGCTACCATATCTTTGCTTTCATATTTATTAGCTCTGCCTTGAAAAAGAAAATAAAATAAAAATATACTCCAAATTTCTATATCTGGTTTTGCTAATCAAGGAAGAAAAGTGAAAGGCTGACATGACCAACCAAAGCAGAGGACCCACAATCCGTACTCTCCCATCTTGCTGTATCCCACAAACAGCAGCAAATGGGAGTGACCGAGTCACTGAGTTTAGTAGAGCTACTCTCCTTTGCGTGGCGTTGTGTGGTGTAGTGCACTGTAGCAGTTTTTTGTCTTAGTATTTATTTTTGCAAGATTTACGAAGGGTCCCTTGCCTCCTTAGAACCTTAACTATTCCCTCACCTTCCTTCCTCTCCCTTTCTCTCCTTGTTGGTGAAGATATTTTTAACAGCAAGTACGAAAGGTGAGTCCAAGTTTTAAACTTCATGGTTTATTTTTCTTTTTCCTTTTTTTTTCTTTTAGTGTTTTGGTTCTTTATTTCATTTTCTTCCTAAGAAATTTGATTTTGTTTCAGGGTTTTTATTTTCTCTTTTGATTCCCTTTTATGTTACGTTGTTTTTTTTTTACTATTTTTTGTATTTTGATTTCAGTGAAGTTTGAATCTTTCTACTCTAAGGTGTCACTGTTGCATTGATTAAATTACATTTATTAGCTTTGAAGTTTTAATTCGTCTATGAAAGTCAATTCTATTCGTCTATGAAAGTCAATTCTTCTTCTTCTTCTTCTTCTTTTTGCAAGAAATGTTAAATGGAGCAGTAGACCGATAATTTATGGTTCTGGGTTTTTCTTAGCCTCGAGTTTGGTTGCCTAGACAGTGAGTGAAACAGTGAAAGCAGGAAGATAGAATAATGGGAACTTATGATTCTTATCGTTTTGGATTTTAGAAAATTTAAAAGAAAAATCTTTGTATTGCAGGATTTTAAGGGTGATACGAGCCAAAGAAAGAATACAGAAAAAAGAATAGGAATCAAACATTCGTAGTCAAATCCTGTATTTAATGGTGAAGGTAATGAACCCATTTAAAGACAATTTACTCTTGATTTCTCACTGAAGGGAATCTGTACTGTAAGTTGTAACCCTCCCTTTGTTGCAAGCCACGATGTTCATCACTTATGTCTTCCTGTTATTTTTATTGCAATGGATTGGCATGAGGCAACAAAAGTTTGGTGTTTGTTTTGAACAATGAATGGGTTGCAAAAGAAGAATTTATTTTTTTTGTTCTTCCGGGACTTTTATTTGAAATTTGTGGAGAAAAGGACTTTACTTTTTGGCAGATCTTGGTTACTGCCTATCTTTTCCCTCTTTGTTTTGATTCCTTTTACAAGCTCTATAAATCTTTTCTAATTATAAAGTTTTCTACCAATAAGGTAGGTTAGGATGCTGTAAGAGACATGACACTAAAGTTGCTGAATGGGGGAACATGTTGTGTTGTTTTCTTTCCTTTAGAGGTGCATGCAATACAGGCCTAAGAATGGATATCTGTGAGAGTTGAAGCTTGAAAAAACCCTGTTATTGGTTTTCACCATGTCAAGGCAATCCCTACTTCCTCCTCGCTGCCCATTTCGGAAGCATGTCGTTTCTCATCCAATTCACGAATCCAGTCCGCAACACCATAGATCTCCCTCCCAAGGTTCAGTTCTGGAGGAGAAGCCAGCATGGCTTGATGATTTGTTAAGTGATGAAGATGCAGATTCAAAAGGAAAGTGTCTTCGCCGGTCGGCCAGTGATTCGGTCACCCTCTTGGATGGTATTGTGGATTCATTTTCAGGTTTGAGTCCATATAATGATGAAGCTGCTTCAGGTGGCAATGGAACTTGTAGTGGACTGGAGTCAGCTTCTATGTATGGTCCTAATTCTCCTAGGAAAAGAGGGAATGTGACCTTCTCGGAAAATGCCATAGCATCAGCACTATCGGAGTATGCATTTCAAAATCCTTTGCAGTATGTAGACGGCAGCCTGTGCATTTCGGGGATTAAACCCTTGGATCAAATGGGGAATGCATGTGGTTCAGCTGGGGAGCTCAATGGCGAGACAAACCCTGTGAAACGGTTAGAATCTGAAACACTCTTGTTTGATTGCTCGCTTATTTTGTATTTCTAAGGTAATCTTAATTACTCTTTTTATCACATCAATTTCTAAGCAATTTCACAGGCTATAATTTTTGTCTGTTTCTCACATTTTTAGGCATTTGTTGTTGTGAACTTAGGATGGTTATCTGCATTACCCTGATATTCTGATGAAGATTTCTGATTGTGTTAATGCCCCAGCTTGCTTTAACAATATTTTAGCTCAATTTGGAATCCATGTTAGGCTCAATTTGGAAGTACTGAACCAAGATTTAGCAACCTAGTTTCAGCTTTGCTCAAGTAATTTGTAGTTATGTTTCCTTGCTGATTATGATGTGTCCACTTTATAACATGGCCCCCCTTCCCTCTTCACATTCACAGGTTGTTCTGTACTGAAAAACTTCATTTAAGCTTGTCTTGGTCATGTTTGTGAACAGTTGTCTTGTAGGCGTAAGATTTTCTGTTCTGTGTATTGATTCCAATTGTCTTTTGAAACAATACAAACTCCGGGAACGTTTAATTTTCTGGTAAGAACTACTCCATGAACTAGTATGGTCATCCAAGATGACCTCTGTTGGTGGTTTTCCTTAACCAATCTTCCCTTAAAAATGTCCCTAGACATAAACTTTGACTGAAGCACAACTACCAAATTTTCCACCTGAGAGCAAGCCTCAGAATTCTGTACTACTGTCCCTAAGAAATGTGCTCCTTCATACTATGTGCTTGAGGAGGGCATATGATTATTCTAGTCTGTAGGTGCTGGCTGACACTGTTAATTTAAGTGCACACCTAGGGTTTTTACTAAGAAGAATATCATGGAAAACCTACCATTGTACATAGGGCGTGGTGTTATTTGCAACTGTATTGTACTTGAGATGAAAGTCAGGAAATTCTCACTTCCAAACAAAGTATTCGATCTAAAACTTTATGTTTTCTAGTGTCTTCTCTCATTAACGTTATGCAAAACATGGAGACAATCTTACTGGTTTTGGTGGCTTTCTTTATAGGCATTCCGGGCAACGCTCAAGAGTTCGTAAACTCCAGTATATTGCTGAACTTGAAAGAAGTGTTAATGTTCTGCAGGTAATACATCTGAGAGATGAGGCATTTTTGTCCCACTTTAGTCTCTGTATGATTGAATCTCTCTTTGCAGGGATAGCATGCAGCAATTTTATTCTTGATGTAGATGGGGAAACTTTAATCTTTGTGCATGATAAATCGTCGACTAAATCTTATCAACTGGTGTTGAGAAATTTTCAATCATATCCTCTAGATACTATTGGCAATATATTTTCAATTTCGTAGTTTTTATTTTGTCAAGAATTTCTTGTTTAGTAAATAAAAATTCAGCGGCTGTATAACTCTTTGCAGACTTTGGAGTCAGAGTTGGCTGTCAAGGTTGCTTCTATGCTTCAGAAACGTGCTACCTTGTCCCTGGAAAACAACACATTAAAGCAACAGGAGGCCAGAATACGGCAGGAAAAATTGATCGCAGAGGGTGAGTTTCATATCTCTATGATTTTCTTGAAAACTCATCCCAAATATAATATTTGAGGATTTCAAAGCTCTTTCAACGAGGAAGAAACATAACACAGCTTCCTTGTTATTCTAGCTTTTCTTGTACGAAACTGGAATAAGGTACTCAAGTTTCCCTAGCACATTATTTTCTTCTTCCATGCATTTTCTTGCAGCTCAACATAAGGTTTTGAAGAAGGAAGCTGAGAGAATGAAAAACAAGTTAGGTTTCACAAATTTAAAGTTCAGAAATTATTCCAGATCAAGTCGCCCCCCGGAGGCAGCTAGATCAGAAGTTACATGGCAGATGGCAAAACTTAATCTTAACTAGTCAGGGGAGTCCTTGTCCATGCTTCAACAATACGTTTCAAACATGATTTTCTACTCATCAGTGTCATTTTGTGAAAAAAGTTGACAGCCTTGCTGCATCATGTCATATATTGGTTAGGATACCTTGCACTCCCAGGGCACAAGTTGTTTATATCTTGCTGTACATGAACCGCCAGTGAACTGACTTGTATAACAGGGAGTGGCATCATCTTTTCACCATAATTATCTTTGCATCCATGCACGGGTTAGAATCTCGTGCTTGATCGTTAAAGTAAAGCTCTTATCATCTGATGAATTCAAATCTAAACGAGGAATAATGAAAGAAAGCTTCATTGCAGAAGATCTCCCCGCCTTTAAGCATTGAAAATTACACCTTCCTAACTCATTCAACTGCGGCATCAGAGCGGTTAGGTGCCGCTACTGCACTAGAATACTCGGCGTGTAGAAAGCTATAGATTTAAAGTGATGGTAAGGAAAGGAAAAATAACAAAGACAGGTTTGATTTTATACCCCACAATTGGCATTTAGATGTGTCACATGCGTTTTATCGTCCCATTGATGATGACTGATGCAACAGAGAACTATTTCTTGCTGGACAATAAATTCGAAATGCATGTCTTCAAAAGTTATGTTTTTGCTATAGTTGACATGGGAAGAGAAGAATGGAGACCAGCAATGGTATTTTGCGATCTGAAATGCGAGAAAGGATAGAATCCTAGTAAAACTATATTTCTCTTTTTTCTGATGTCAAATGTACAATTTTCTATTTTTTTTCTTTTGTGCTTCATGTAAGATTCTTAAAATAATGCAATTCAAATTAATGTTATAATCATAATAATATTAATTTATAAAATCTCTATTGAAGGAATTATAAATTTATAAAGATAATATGATTTGAATTTTTAAATCTAAAATATTAAATTAAATTTTTGTGATAATTTGTTATTTATAAATTATTTATATTTCGTTTATAAATAATTTTTAAACCCGAGTTACTTGGGTTTGACAAATATGTCTGACCCAAATTTATTTGAATGATAATAATAATAATAATAATACTAAAAACAATAACAATAATAATAATCATACTAATAATACAAAAAATAACAACAAATACTAGATCCAAGGTGCTTGGATCTGCAATCATGTCTAACCCGAGTTTAGTTGGATCTAACAACATGATAGATCCACGTTACTTGGGTTTGATAAAAATACCTAACCCATTGTAGGTGGGCCTGACACATGGGTTTGACAGTCTTGTCAGACCCATGCGCCTTAAGTCTAGCAGCTATGCCAGACCTGTGCATTTGGGTCTGCCAAACCTGTGTGCCTAGATTTGCTAGACTCACGCGCTTGGATTTGTCAGACCCGCGCCTAAGTTTGCCATCAAACATGGATACCAAACCTTAGATGTTTGAGTGAGACAACCCTTGCCAGACCCAAGTAAACAACAAATAAAAAAAGGATAATGATATATTTTAATTGTCAGAAAAAAACACAATAATCGATCACCAACAATAATCCAATCATGATGTCTACACGCACTGCTTAATATGAAAGATTGCATGACTGCGCATTTAATAATACGATGATTGACCAGATTGGACCACCAGAAAGTGTCTCACACGCCTTCTTAATAGCACCGACGCTGCCCATTCACTTGGCATGTAAAACACGCTCTAGTAGCTTTTTGATTAAAAAATAAAAAATACTCATGAAAATATTAAAACACCTCCATAATCCTCTTAATTACATAAAATACCCCAAAAAACAAAGCTTCTTTTTTATTTTTTATGAGGCTAAAAACATTTTTGCTTGTACTTGAAAATTGAAACAACATGAATACATTTGTAGAATCCAACCAAAAAGACATTTATCCACTTGCAAAGACAAAAAATTAAAAGTAAAACTATTATTACAATCTATAATAAAAAATCTCTTAATCTACAATGATTTTTCCACACCTTTAAAAATTAAAAAAATACTAGATATTCTTGTAGAAGAAAACCAAAATCATTTATCCGCTCATGAAAAAAATAAAAAATTAAAGGTGAAACTATTATTACTCCATAGTTAAATAGAAAAATCAAAATATTGATATCAAGTTGAAAATAAAAAAAGAAATTACATATAAAAAATTTCCACTTCATTACATATCTAACCTTGGAGATTCCAATAGCCAAACTGTTCAGAGGCATATCCCTTTTCACAAAATGTATTCACAGTACTTGTTATTAAATCATTGCAAGGACTAAAGCTCTCCAAACACCAATTAAATCACCCTATCAATCATGGTAAACATGCAAGTTTACAAGGGTGCACCATACAGTTCTTCCAAGTTTTAATTACATTCACAGGGATCACAAAAGAAACTGCTTAGCCACGAAGAGATGCCCGAGGGACAGCAGGTAAGCCCAGTTCATCCTCAGCCTGTCAAGAATCAAGGTTCAAAGAAAGAAGCATTAGGCAAAACACCAAGAAAGACATATGGCAAATGCAGGTGCAGCATATTTAACTCTGGGAAACAAGCTGGCTGTTCTCTTAAGCTTGTATGAAGGAATCTAAACTCCATTGTCTTCCTTTTTTGATAGATAAATTAGTATTCTGTCCCATTAAATAGAGAAATGTTTCTTCCCAATCAACGGTAAATATCAGTACACGATAAGGGTTTAAGGAACCATGTGACTCAATATACTTCTCACAACACTCACTAGAGTGAATATATATATTTGCTGTACTATTTAATACCTGATTATTGGCTCTACCAGCTGGTGCTGCATGTCCTGTGGGTGCCGAAGGCAAGTTCAGTTCTGAATCAAAATCAGGTTCCTTATCAGGTTGCAGATAAGAAGGCACCCCGTCAGATTCAGTTTCCATTGCCATGTCTGCTTCCAAAGCATCAAGTTCTGCATTCCAAATGAATAGAACAATTATAAGATATAAATTACAGATGGATTATTTATTTGAAACCAGTGCATGAACGACTGTTTCAAATTTTTGTTGCAGAGTAGGGGAAATATTTTCGACAATGTGCCCCTTCTGTGCTATACAATATTAAAGAACTTGCTTCTCAAACATCTTGGCTGAATGGCAAATCAAAACCTCAATTTTGTCCAAAAAAACTGTATTGAGCCTTTGAATGATCTTAAGCTTACCACCCATGAGATCTTCCTCATCAATATCATCTGGCACGCTGTAGCTTCTACCCAAGGTCTCTTGAATTTCACTGCTAACATCCATCAAGTCCATCATCTCATCTTGCAAGTTCTACACAGAGAGAGAGAGAGAGAGAGATAATAAAAAGGGGGTGGGGGTACAAAACACCTATCATCAGTTCATCATGATTCCCAGGAGATCCCAATAGATAAGCCATAAAGACAGGAAAGGAAGAGGGGCTTTGGAATTGACAGACCACATACATCAATATCTTGAATCTTCACAGTTTTCATCATTCCTTTCAATTCCTTGTTGGCGGATTTCAAAGCTGACACCTGAAAAGAACACCACAAAATTAATGCATGCGAGAAGTGAAGTAAAAAAATTTTAAAACTCGCTCACTTAGAATGCCTTGTGGTCATATATATTTTATCTTAAACTAATTGGCTATGTATGCTGATGATACAAGAAACCATGGAAACCATGTTCATGAATCATAAGCAATCCCTCCCTAGCAGTAGATGTTTCATCCCCTACCTCTCTTGAGGTAGGCTGCAGGTTCCCATTGGATTACACATATTGCTCCACCAGCTTGAACCATGCCCCTTTAGGTGCTACCAAGGCAAACAAATATCTCAAGGTGAGCATCCCATCCCCAATGCAACCACAAATCTATCTGGAGTAAGATGAATCTTCAAAAACGACACGCAAACAAGTACTTACAGGGATGCCTTATTCATAGCATGTATGCCTTTACTGTCCACTACTTTTTGCACAAGAAAAATTGGTTTTAAGTGTCTATTCAGTTTCACAAACAGATGCTTTATGGGGCACTTTTTACTAGTTACTCCAAACATGAACATTTTAAAAACTATATCGAAGTTTTGGAACATACAGTTTGTTGAGCATCTTTAATTCCTTCAGAAGCAAATGCAACTTGATCAAGGTTGAACGTCTGATTATAAAGCATGTCACGCTGTCCTTCATACCTGTCCAACAGATTTACCGATCACATAAGCCATTAAGGCAATTGACAATATACAAATCAAGCTTGTATAGCATCACCCTAGCATTAAACTTAAGCAAATGCAATCCATTACATTTCATTACGCCCAACAAAAATGGCACCCACCCTAAATCAACATCCAAACAGGCAATAGCTCTACAGTTTAGTGCTTCAAATGCAACGAAAAAGGTGAAAACTTTGAAGCTCAAATTCTGAAAAACAATCCGAAAACCTCAGGGTTTCTTTCAAAGTTATGATCACAACCCAGTAACCATTATCAAATCCAGAGTAAAAAACAAACGAACCCAGTTATTTAAATCACAAAATTCAAAACCCACAAGCCCTTTAACTCCAAAAATCACATTAAAAAAGGGGGGAAAATGTAAATACTCACATTCTCTTCTGCTTAAGAACCCTCATAGCTCTAGATTTAACAGCCTCTTGAGCAGGTCCAGGTCTTGTATTCTTGATCTGTTCTTTATACCTAGCAAGTTCTGCATCAAGCTTCTTGATCTTCTCATCTACTGTTTCACCTCTCTTATTAATCTAACATTTTTTATCATCAAATTAAAAACCCATGTCAGAAGTCTAACAAAATCCAATACTAAAATCCAAGCTCAAAACTTTCTTGAAAATACACAAACAGAGAATTCAAGAAAAAGTTACCCTATCTGATGAATCTTGAATTGAAGGTGGTGGTTCTTTATCTTTTTTTACACCAAAAACTCTCTTCATGTTTCCAGAAACAAAAACAACGATCAAGTTCTTGAAAGAGAGAATTGAGAGAGAGAAAAACAAAGAGATTTTCTTGTTTTCGAAGAAGTAAAGACTGTTGCTTTTGGTTCTGTTTTTCTTTTACGCGTTAAAGGAAGTTTCTTGGAGCTTGCAATGAGAGTGTTATTTGATGGATATGGGTTCTATTTGATTTATGACGTGGCCTTTTTTGGTTGGTTGGATTGGTTTTTTAGGTCCAATGGTAACATGCCATGTAATGAAACAAGTTTTTGTAACTGGTAGTGATTTTGATTTTGATTTTGATTTTATTGATATTGTTTGGACTAATTGCTACATACAATTACAAT
>Ga0325400_1002015_pt1 | contig 17379 bp, 10 predicted proteins | sample PopdelMetagenome_2_FD_205662 | JGI IMG/M metagenome (GOLD analysis project Ga0325400, IMG submission 205662) | Populus deltoides microbial communities from Bellville, Georgia, United States - Xylem-PdKOR-R1 | ecosystem: Host-associated > Plants > Phyllosphere > Stem > Wood/Secondary xylem... | reverse complement strand
TATTATTTTAGGCTAATTTTATAAATTTATTCAATTAAATCCCTACTTGATTTTTGCTAGGTTTAAAATTGTAATTCGTATAAATTACACTTCAGTTCTCAATTTCTAAAACTTATTTATAATCAAGTCACACTTTATTAATCATCTCATTTTAATTTCTAACCAATGGTTCTTATGTGTGTGGCCATTAGGTTCCCTAATAAGTTGCTCTAAATATAAATCACGATCTTAAATAAAATTGGATTAAATAAATTAATTTACTGTCAATTCAACAATTGATTTATTTATATTTGAAGATCAAGTACAATATTTAACAATCTGTCATTATTCCCCAAATATTAGAAAAATCAAAAGTGATTTGACTTAATATTTTAGTGGTCAATTACTCGGTGTAATTATTATCCCTTCATAAAAAAATGTTATGATTTAAATATTATAGCATGAAGTGTTTTTACTATGTTAATTTATGTTTGTTCTTAATATCATAGTCATTGATTCTTTGAATAAGATTTGAAGTTTTTTACAAATCTCATTCCACCTTGTGAAAGGATTTACAATCAATATTATTTAAGAACAAATGAACATTTTTCATAATTCATCAAAGGTGATGAATTCTCTTTTGATTACTTAAATGCCTTCATATAATTCATGTTATACCCAATATCTGCTCATTTGTAACCATTGATTAGAACAACGTGTAGCAAGATCAAAACATAACAATCCCTATATAAGATAACTTAGTAATCTCAAGTCTAAGGATCACTTACACAACCGTCACATGAGTATATCTATAGACACATGTGATTTCTCTATAAGAAACTCTCATATGAGTCAATTAAGTGAACATGTCATCTGATAAGCATCTATAAATTAATTTTAGGTATCCTCTATACCTCAACTTATGAGAACAATTATATCCTTTCATAAATAAAATAACATAATATCTATCAGTCTCAAGTCTAAGGATCACTATATAAGATAACTTAGTGATCTCAAGTCTAAGGATCACTTACACAACCGTCACATGAGTATATCCATAGACCCATGTGATTTTTCTATAAAAAATTCTCATGTGAGTCAATTAAGTAAACATATCATCTAATAAGCACCTACAAATTAGTTCTATGTATCCTCTATACCTCAACTTATGAGAACAATTATTTTCTTTAATAAATAAAAGAACATAATATCTATGAGTCTCAACAACTTAATTAATATCTAGTCTTAATAGAGTATTGACTACGAATATTTTAGAAACAATGCTCTAATGCAATAGGAATCCTATAATTATAATAACTTCATAATTTCTTTTGCAAAGCATTTTTGTTCCAAGGACTTTATCTTTACTCCAGACTCATTAATAAAATATTTAATTTATTAATCAAATATTTGATGAATGTCAAATATAAATAAGCCTTTTATTAATAAATTATATATATTTACATGAACAAAGTCAATGTCATGTGTAACCAACCGGTTGGCTACAAGACATATACACTAACAAAAGACACACTTCACTATTCACTACAATAGTTGATTGACATCTACGATATTTGCTAAAAAAATTGGTTGCCTTAGGACTAGGGGTGTCTTGGTATTTTCACACGATGCATTAGTGATTATTGATTTTTTTAAGGTATTTTCATCTATTCAACATTTTAATGAACATTAAAATAACCAAAATATCCCTAAGAGTCAAAAATCAATTGTTTCGGGCAGAAGTATTTAGTTATGTTTTGTTTTTTAATACACATTACAATTACACATGGACCCTTACATCCAAGAAATTTAATTCATTGGGGTTAGGGGTATTAGGGTCTTTTTGTCTCTTTTTTTTTTTGTTATTTGTTAGTTTGGTTGAGGGTATTGATGTATTTAACATTCAAATAATATTTTTTAATTGGAAAAAGCTGATGATGTAAAGGAGCTTTTGTGTACTTTGGATAGCATGTGGGAAGGCTCTCGATTGTAAAAAATGAGCTTCTGTTATATCGTTGTATTCATCATCATCTTCTCTTCTATAATAAGTGACGTGTATAGTCTAAATATTGTCGATTTATTACCAGTGATGTTTTCTTTTTTTCTCAGTCGTTTATCTCTCCTATCCCCAAAAACACATTATAGTCCTCATTTTTATTGGTATTTAAAATTCAGTCTTTTTAGTTTTAATTTTTTAATTTTTATTGTTTTTTTGTTGTTGAAGTTTTATTTGTTTTCAATCTAACCCTTAGTTTCTAATTTGTATATACAATATGTCTCGATTTGGTCCTTCTACTTTTAATTTCTTTTTTTCTTTTTGTCAATGTTTTTATTGCTTTCAATTTTATCCTTCAAATCAAGTTTATGATTTTTTTTTTCAATGAGAATAATAATGATTTCAAATTGGCCCCTCTTCTTTTTATTTCTTATTGTTTTTCTTAGCTTTTTTGTCAATGTTTTTATAATTTTCAATTCTATCCTTCAAATCAAGTTCAAGGTTTTTATTTTTCAACAATAATAATAATAGTTATTATTATAATAATATCCTTCAAATAATAATAATAATAATAATAATAATAATTGTAGTGGTAGTGACAATGGTGATGGTAATAGTAGTATTAGTAATGATGATGATGATGATGATGATGATGATGGTAGTGGTGGTAGTGGTGGTAGTGAAAATAATAATGGTAGTAATAATAAAAATTATGGTTATGACATTAGTTATAATGGTAGTAGTAAAAAAGGAGAGGAGGAGGAGTGATGACAATAAAAGTAATAGCAGTAGTGATGATGATAGTGGTTATAGTTATTAAAATAGTAATAATACTAATGATAATGTAGCAATAATTGTTGTGATGATGATGATGATGGTGATGATGATAATGATAATAGTAGTAGTGGTAGCAGCAGCAGCAGCAATAACAGTAATGATAATGATAATGATAACAATAATAGTAATAATAATGATAGTAATTTTAATAATAATAGAAATAGTGATAGTGATAATAATGATAATAATAACAATGATGATATTACTCATTAATAATAGAAGTAATAGTGATTTTGATTCTTATTCTTTAGATTGATATTTTTTTTTCAATCCTTTTATATGACTGAATTTTTTTTTTAATTTTATCATTTAATATTTAATTTATTGATAATTGAACTTCATGATTTTTCTAAATTAGATGTTTTAGGTCTAATGATTTGGGTCATAAATTTAAAAAGTTAATATATTTTTTTTAAAAAAAAAAACTTTATGTTTCTCTGCAAATTTAGCAGAATATCTTATATTGACTTAGCACTAATTAACGTTGTTATACATTTGTTATGAACAATTTTCTATGTTTTTTTTTAAACCCCATTTCAATATCTAAATATTATTTTTTGTAAAAAAAAAAATAATTCGGCCTTGCGGGGAGAAGCGCGGGCAATTATGCAATGTTACAACACTCCAGGCCTTTATATGTTTTTTTCTTTAAATTTGTTCAGTGTATGGTACTCTATTACAAGGAATTTGAATGCTTGTTCCCAGGATTCGGACTTGATGAGGCACAGTTCAGAGCAATCAGTCTTCCATAAACAGGATGGTTCTGGTGATGGTATTCCTAGATGGCCATGGTTCGTTTACTTAACTGGGACGATGGTGTGCCTGGTCTGCAGCTCCCTCTCTCACCTCCTTGCTTGCCATTCCAATCGTTACAATTTGTTCTTTTGGCGCCTAGATTATGCTGGCATCTCCCTTGTGATAGTTTCTTCATTCCTTGCTCCCATCTATTATACCTTCTACTGCAACCCCAATCCACGGTTCTTTTATCTAACCTCCATATTGGTGCATTTGACATTGCAGGGCACAGCCATCAGATTTTTCATGTGTTTATTGTTCTAGCAGCACTTTCTCACTCTGCTGCCACACTAGTTATGATGAGATCGCAAGCCTGCGCGCATGTTATGTAGGCATTTTGCACTAAGCTAGCTAATTGTTGACAGCATGTTTTTTCATGAATTTCTCCCTCATGTTGCAAGACTTTCATTGTATTATTGTAAATAAGTATCTTCAATTCTATTCAAAATAGAGTACAGTTAACTTACCAGAGAGTAGTGTTTCAATTCGACTTCGTGAACACATAATTACATGTATAAGCTTTGCAGCTGGGCAAGTAATTTCCATAGCTTTTTACGAAACTAACTTGTGTTGATCTCCTGCAAGATTTTAATGCACTTGTGAGGAATCCTATTATGATAATCGGATGACATGACAAGACATAACATCTAGGGCGATACTGTAACACATGCAAGTTACTTGGAACTTCATTTCTGCGGAACTTTGATAGTGACTAGCTATCATCCCTAAGATACATCCAGGAAAGTATAAATCCTCCGAGGTTATTGTGTTTGAATTTCACAACCAACAAAGAGATATAACACGGAAATTAGCCAAAAAAACATATAACAAGTGTCATGAGCTCTCCTCAAAGTAACTGAGATCGTTCAATGGTCATGGTATGTCTTTCCCATGCCAGTCTATCAGACCGATTCTCTCTCCTCCCTCGCTGCAATAAAACCAAACGTTATCAGAAAATATACAGATTCCCGAGACAGATGATTATGTCAGACTCAGCAACATTGCTCTTCCCCACTCATTACAGGGGCCTTCAGTTGCTGCTTATTGCTTCTCTCCTCTCTTTCATTGCTACACATCCTGCGTCTCAAGCAGATTTCTTTCCAGTTTCCAACTTCGAAAAGTTCAGGATATTTTTCAACTTGCAACCTCAACAATATCAGCTTCATTATCGCTGTAATCCGCCCAACACTTGCTTGGTTTCTCCTCAATTGGCAAGCTATCACAAGTTTCTATTGCTACAACAGTATCACTGGTCTCTGGGAGCTCAGCAGGATTTTCTTCTATTTCGGGATTTACATCTTCTTCTTGATGTTCTTTCTCACCTGACTGGTCTTCAACTCCTACTTCAATTGCAGAAGTTTCAACACCATTCTCTGCTTCAGCTTCACTCTTGTTTTCAACACGAACATCAACAGAAACTAACATGGGTGTTTCTACTGAACTGACTGGAGAGGCTGGAAACTCATTTTGAGTTGCTTGAATACCGTTCAATAATGCTGGATAACCATTTGGTGACACAGGAATACTGGTTGGGGAAATGGGGAAGCCATTTGGAGATACTGGCATACCATTCGTGGTAGCCATATAACCGTTTTGCAGCATTGAATAGCCATCGGGAACCCAAGGTTGGCCAGGCACAAATTCAGCTGCATGTGGGTTCATTATTCTAGGAGGGCTGAAATGATTCCCATCCCCTGTATGCTCACCATTGTTGAAGCTCGGCTTGTTACGTGGAACGCGATTTCCAGATCTGTTAAAACCACCAGACAGCCTCGGACCATATGGAACCCTAGCTGTTGCTGACTGATGAGGTGATCTGCGAACAGGATTGACAGTAAGCATTGGAGGAATATTCACAGGTGAAGGAAGAAGTCCTCCATGATCTTTGAATCCTGGAATGGTAACTGAGCCAAAAACTGGAATTATTGTGGATGGGTTAAATGGTGGTGCAGCCGCAGAAAGTTTCTTGGCTGTCTCCTTGCCGGTTTCTGTTTCATCTTGCTTTCCTCCTTCAGTCGACAATGCCTTAGCATTTGTATTGTCACTAGATGGATCCAGAGTATTCTCATCTTCTACCCCTTCATTTGAGATTGAAGCATCTTTTTCCATCAAACCAGAATTTTCAGTTGAAGTAGATTTAGGTTCCATATCAGGGGAAGCTGCTGGGAAACCGTCTGATACTTGTGTTTCTGGCACTTCAGTTGGGGAAGAGATGGTATTTGAATCCTTGGAAGTATCCAAATTCTCATTACCCAAGAATGAAATGTTTCCAGCTTCTGAGGTATTAACTTTAACAGCAACTATTTTAATTTCAGCACCATTGTCTTCTTTATCAGTGCGATCCTCAACAGCAGACTTCTTTCCTTCGAGTTGCTCTGTCGCCACCAAACCCCCTACTTCTGTTTCTTTCTTTTGATCGACAGGACTTTTCATTCCCTCTGAAGCAGGAAGATGTTTCACTGCTTCAGGTTTCAGAAAGTTGTCTACCTCAGCAGCTTTTAATGTTGTCACCTCTCCTGATGTGACATCAGTTGCAGATGCCTCATTGCTACCCTGAGTACTTGGTTCCATTGGAAGATTTCCTTTCGGCAACTGTTCTGCTACTGCCTTCACAATTGTCCCAGGAGGAGCCAAAGCAACTTCTTTATAGGAAAAGATTTTTCCAGCTGACTGAATGCTGATTGGACTTGCTGTTGGGGCTGCTTTGGCAACTTGTTCAGTTGAGGCCGGGGTAGCTGGGGCTGATTTAGGGGTACTTGATTTCTCTGCTCCACCAGTAGAGGCACCAGAGTTATTTACTTTTGTACTGAAGCTGGCACTCTTGGCAAACTTTTTAGGAACAGGAACTGTCAGTCCAGTGGAAGTAGCAAGATCATTCGGTGATGTTCTAGGGGATGCAAAATTGTTAGGCTTTCCTCGGAATCTTGATGACTGGGGTAAATTCATGAAGTTGGTATTCAATTTGGCTAGGCTTGGCCTCCTTGAACCAGAAGATTTGCGACTTGTCGGTGAACGACCTTTAGGAACAGCTTCTTGCCATCCTTCATCTGAGTCTTCCTCTTGGGTCTTATCATCAGTCTTCAACAATGACTGATCTGGAAGACCAGAATCAGATTTTTCATTCCCAGGCTCTGCAAATTGAGTTTCAGATTTGTTTTCCTTATCACTTGAATTTTCTACAATAGGATAAGTTGGTGACAATATTTCATCCTTTTGGTATTCATCTGAGACTGTCTCCCCATTTTGGCGTGGTTTGCCTTTAACCTGCATGATGAAAAGAAAACTTCAGCCATTATTTCAGAAAAGAGAAAAGTTAATACCAGTAGCATAAGCAAAAATATGCAGGTACAAGAGTTTATGACCTTTGCACGAGCTTTCTTTTGTGCTTCTCTTGCTTTCATATCTGCATCTGGTGTTATATAATCCAAAAGATCTGAAACACTGATCCAATACAAGAAAATATTGCATAAAGTTGTTATTAACACATGATACCAATGAATTCAGTAGAAAAAGAAAAGAAAACTTGCTACCATGGACCAATATAAAGCACATATTTGATGTCTGCTGATTGTTACCTTAAATGACCTTTACTCGAGATCGAGGCATCTGGCTTTGGAGTACCGTTGCGCGCGGCTTCTTGCTGCTCCAGAGCCTTTGACTCAAAATATTCAAGCCATGCAGCTGCATCCTGTAAAAGCCATCGTGTACAGATATAAGGAACAAGAATCACAGGAAAATATGAGATTTGACTATTGAAAATTGAAATATTAAACTTCATACTACCTGAGTGCGTAGATCCTCAGGTCCAAGTTTGGCCTGCAGTATTTGCAGAGTAGTCTGTTCATGCTGAACACTTAAGGAGTAAACTTCCATCAATGACAGAGCAATTGCTATGGCATGGTAGCTGGCAGCAGTCTGAAGAAGCCAGAAATGTGTTAAGACATGACAATGCAAGCTATTACCTTCATTAAAAAGGGGACATGTGCATACATGCACACACGCAATTGTCAAGTGGTTGGATTCAAGAAGCAGGATTTCTGGATTTATATATTCAATGTTTAATCTAGACATACCTTTTGAAATGTTATTGGTTTTTCAAACGAGTAAATCTGTTATAGTCATAGATCCACTACTGCCTCTCAAGTCTCAGCCCTTCTAGTAGCCCCACTTTATAATTCTTGATTGTTTAATTTGGTTGCATCTAAAGATATCCAAATCACTAAGGATATCAAAGTTGAGAGAATAGCGAGTTCAATGATGGTAATATCATTTATTGAAATTTTAACTCTAACCAAGCCTTAACATTTTTAGCACAACTATTGAATCAGTTTTAACCTTCTTGTTTCATTTTCTAGGTATTAATTATTTTGAGTAGTGAAGGCTATCTGTAAATCACGGAAGAAAGACCATAATAACTTATGTTGTATAAAGAAAACAAATATTTTCTTGACCAAACCTTGAAATTCAGCCAAAAAGTACGAAGCAGCCAATATAAGGAAGAGCTGGCTTGCCAACAGTAACTGGTGTGTAAAGTACAAATTGGAGAGGATGATTATGCATTTCAGATTTTGTAGTCTATAATTACTGTTTTCTATTTTGTGCTTCTGATTGAAGGCTGTATGAATAACCGAACTGTTAAAGTTTTCTTATTGATAGAGAGGGGGGGGAAAGAACTTGCCTGTATATGATCCGCTCCAAGAAGTCTCTGGTTACACTTTAGAGCCTCGTGAAGGTACCTAAGAGCAACATGCACGTTCCCTAATCCTTCTTCCATCATTGCTACATTGATATACGTCGCAGCAGTATTTGGATGAGATGGCCCGCACGTTAGATGCAAAAGATACAGTGCACGATTGACATACCTGGAAAAGCAAAAAGGTAGCCATTAGGGCATTTCCCTTGATACTGGTTATAACTCCTGAAAGAATTAACTATATTTCATTCTTATAGATGCACTGCCTGCCCCACTCCAGCACCATAATATTTTATTTTATTTTTATCACAGGGTTGGCATCAGATTCTTTGTTTTTCCAGCTCAATGTGCGTGAAAAATTCTTAAAATTCCTTTCTAAGACCCCCTTTTGGATGTGAAAGCTTTTTGTCTCGATGTTGGTGTTTTGGTTTTTCCTGAGAGCATTTCAGAAAACTCCAATGAGATGGTTAATTTTAACTCGTAATAATGGAAGCCCCAAATAACATAATCTTTTAATTGACAATTATATTTTCTTTCCACGATTTAAATAGATAAAGTCCCTCTTGTCTTTAACTAAGGAGTTTATCTATTGTCCTACCAGTGAATAAAGTGAGACAAGCCTGAATTCTATACGCTAAGAGCCTCAATAAAAGTTTATACTCATCTCATAGCACCATACAGTAGCCCATGGCACCACATAAAGCTATGAAAAAGTAGAGAGGATAGCCATTGCGGAGCCACAGTCAGGTAGAAAATTAGTTTTTGGTTAGGAAAATATGAAAACGTACTTCAAGGCCAATTCCGTATGTTGAAGACGATAGTAGAAGACAGCTAAATCCCCGTAACTTTTCATTGTATCAGGATGATCAAGTCCAAGCTCCCTCTCATTAATATCCAATGCTTTTTGTTGATAAATGGTAGCCTAAATAAAGTGGAGGAGGTCAGTACAGAAAATCACGACACTACACCAATTAGATGACAAGCAGAAATATATTAAAACATGTAATGGTGCGCTTGAATCTTGAATCTTGAAGGTAACACTTCAAAAAAAGTACAGCATACTCTATTTGTTAAGGAAACTGCTCCCTTTACAAGTTTTACCTCACATATGAAACTGCTACTTTACTTGATTCAGATTGTACTTAAGATATAAAAGAATTTCGAAATTTAATTGCTTTCTCCTTTTGGATTTCATGGACTTGATGCAAGTTGTCTTCTTTATTTATATTACTGTTTCAAATTTCCCCCGCAGTAACTAGGATAATCATGCAAAGAAGTATGGGAGTAAATTCTCCCTTTATCTTTGTGATTCTCCATAAACAACACAAAATACCTAATGAAGAACATGGAAACGCACACCAGTATAGAACAATAGATAGAGTATTAGAGATCAGTATAGAACTCGGAGGTTCTTGATTTTTGGTAATTGCATAATGAAACTCATTAACCTCATAATAAAAATACCAAACACATAAAAGCATAAAGTATTTACCAAACCTTCAGGAATGGAATGGCAATCCAGTTCTTTTACATACTGTAAACACTCTAAACTGTTTATATTCAAGCTCTTTAGGACTCATAGCTACGCTAAGATCTTTTTCAAAGTCAAACTCAGAATATCATGTCAAGACAGGCATCACGAGGTGAGGTATCTATGACAACTAAACATGTATTAAGATTTCTAATCGAACTTGACTCTCAACAATTCTTCTTTCTCAGAGTTTAATTTGTATCCTTCTATTATTTCTTTTGATTATAATCTTGAATCCATTTGTTTATGCAAATAAAATTCAATATCCTTTGATATCTGTAGAAAAGCCAAGTGACGAGATAGTCCTTCTTCCACGTATAACAAACTGAGCAAAATTGTGCTCATTCTTAAACATGTGATCATCAACAATACCAAACAAACCAAACCGATTAAAAAGGAGAAAATTGATGTTCAAATCATTTTGAGAAAGACAAAAAAGACATTAACTATAAATTCCACCATCTTGAGTTTCCCAAAAGTTTAAATAACTAGATACATGCTGCTGCTACTTATCGCTTGGCATGCAGTGGATGTATAGAAGTTTTAAAACATCTTAAAGCACATACCTGATTAAAATCCCCAGTATGGTAGAGAACTACAGCCAGAAGACTATATGCTCCCGCAGTCATTCGATGGTAAGGGCCACAGACTGACACGAGTTTTGACAGTGCCTTCAAAATTCAATATCACATATATGTTAACATTACTGGTTTTACAAATCGATAAGAGTAAGAAGTCATCTCCACAAGAAAAGTTATAATGTACCTTAGTTCCATAGTTTACAGCATCCTCCAATTTACCTTTATCTAAGGAAGTTTTGGATGATTCTAGCAGGGTACGTCCATCCGCAGATGAACATGCAACATGCTATAGGAGAAGTATATTGTCAGATACTACAAGAAAAATGAAAGTTTTTAAATGAGTTACTAGTATCTTTACCTTGTATACAGGAACCATGCTTATAATATCAGACCTCTTGAAAGGAAAAGCATTGTCCATATCATAGTCCCTGGGAAGAAGCTCAAGGCCAACCTGACAGAAGATGACTTCACTTATAAACTTAAGATGGATTATTATACACACTGTGAGGCTTCTCAAGCAGTAGCAGGAGGGTCATATATTCAAACCTTGTGGGACAGTCCACGAAGAATGGCAAACTTTCTTAGATCCTGGTAGCTCTCATGCTTCCACTGCCACCCAAACCTCTTTCCAACGAAGGTTTCCACCCACTTACACTTTAGTTTCTCATCATTTATGATATCTGAGTCCTCAGTTTCAGTTGAAGGCGTTCCTAACAATATATTTAGACATGATGCAATGCAAGCAGCCAAGTCAGCAACGTCATTAACTGATGCCACAACAGCTTGTAAAATGTGCTTGTAGGCTCGGACAATCATTTCATGTATACATAGTGATTGCACGTGAGGGAGCTTGTCTGCAAGTTCAACCTAGAATGATAGAAGAAAAGAAAAAAATAATAAAGCTTCTGAATCCAGCTATATAGATAAGCCAACTCTGATAGCATTAACAAAAGATTTTCTTGTTTGGAATAGAAAATAACAAGACAGAACTTTCACAAAAGGTAAATTACCACACGCCCCAAAGAACACATCTGCAAACCCCGTGTATGCATAAAATCTGTCAATGTTCTTCCATCAACTGGTGAAAGTTCCAGGGAGCCAAAATCTGCCACCTAAGATATTGAAGCCACATGAATCACTCATATTAACACCGAAACATCTTAGGATTCAAAAAAGAAAAGTCGATTATCAAAAAACTAACCAGTTTTGGAAGAGCAGTGTCAGCATAGTATTTATATGCCATTTCAATCAACTCATCAGGTGTCTGCAAAATCAACATAACCACAGAAAATATGAATTTGAATATGATTGATTGATAAAATCAGAATACTGGGGGTTCCTCTTCTCAACAAGATAAATAAGCAATTATCACAATGATAATTATAAATAACTAATGTTAAATATTTAGCATTAAGTATAAGCAAGTAAATATAGAAGGTCAAGACTCCCTGAAGATCAACTCTTGAAGAAATGAGTTAGTTGTTTAAGTCCAGAAAAATAAACGGAACAAATTTAAGCAGATAGATGTTCTCCTTGGAAAGTAGTAAACAAACCTTGAGGTGAAGACCGGTTTCTGATTCTCTAAGTCGCAGATATGCTGCTTCAGGAAGCAGCTTTTTCCATATTACTTTCATTTCCTCATCTTTTTTCTCCATTTCTTCCTGATTAGTGCTATCAGGTTTCTTGCTCACGTCAAGGTTGTTACCAGCATAAACATCCTTTCCCTCTTCAGTTTTGCCAGTTTTGACATCAGTTTTCTTCTTTATCTCCCTTAACAATGCACCTTGCTTTCCAAGCCCCTTGACAGCAGGCTCAGGATTAGTTTCTTCATTTTTCTTAGCCTCAGTTTGATTTTGCAAATGTTGAACCCAACATGCTCCTAGCTCCCATCTGATAGATTTCGTGTATCTACTGGATTCTTCCTGTAGCTTCAACAAACTATCCTCTAGTATTTTCCTCACCAAAGACCTGGCAGAGTGTAAAATTTCGAGATCTCCACCTTGTAGTCGCTGGAGTGTATTAGATGACTGGGGCGTCGATGACTTATGCAATAGCATCCTCAAGCTGAAAAGTAAGAAAATGACAATTAACAACTGTGGATGCTCTTATGGAACAATGGATTTTATTATAAGCCATCAAAGCGTAATTTCTCTGGATAGTGGGTCTGTTTGAGTACAATTGCATACACATATCCATGTGTCATTAAGAAACAGAGAAGAGTTAAGAGAAAACTGATCTGATTTAAGAGGATTCAACAAATAAGCAGTTCATTAGGTCTAAAACATGAATAAATGCATGTCCTGAACAGCAATAAAGCGTTTGAAATGAACTGACCTATTAACATTTAAGGCATTGGCGCCTCCTTCAGAGGGGTCCTCAATGGAAATGTCCTGGGGAATAGGATCCCCTTCCCAGTTCACCTCAGAAGAAACTTTAACAACAGCTGTGAAGCCACAATGTCGAACAACCACTACACCTAAAGTGGGAGTATCCTACAAGATCATAAGCCCACTTCAGCAACTCATACAACTACTTCAGGAAAAACATAATGAGCAAATGTAGCAATTAGACTACTCACATGAACAGTTGCACTTTCATCAGCAGTTATTCCCTTAAGTAAATTTCTCCGAGCAAGTTCTTCCTGTGACACTCCAAGAACCTGGCACCCATCATTTTTACAATCCAACTTGGTGCTAGCATCTGACACATCTCTCGTAATGATAATAATCAAATCTCCAACTCTTTCCTCATGCAAAAACGACTTCACAGTATCACTTAAAAAGCAATGATTTTCAATGATACTTTTGATTGCTGCAACAGCTTTAAAAACAGAAACATCGACAAATAAACTATGAAGCAGAAAGGCTTTCCGGTCCCGAATTTGCCTCTCTTCTGCTGTTTTACAAGGCATTGTTGCCAAAATCGCAAACTCCTTCGCCCATGGCCTGTAATCATGTTTCCCATCTCTTCCTTGTCCTCCTCCATTACCTCCCCAATTCTCATCCTCCACAGGAAGTGGCGGAAAAACAGAAGGATTATCAGCAACAAGCGGTGGAACAACCCACGTGTTCGCTCGAAAACCATAAGGAAGGTTACCAAACTGAAACAAACAATTAACATAAAATACAAAATTAACAGTCAAACATCTCTTATAGTCTTATTAAAACCTAAGAGCTAAAGAGAAGGGAAGGCTTACTTTATTATGCTCAGTGAAAGCTTTCATAAGAGCTTTGTATGCCTAAAACAAAAAATTATAGCTTTAAAAACACCACCGGTGACTGACTTTGATTTTCATTGTAAAAATAAAGCAAAAACACACAAACGACATGTCAGTTTGGAATTAGAACTTACAGAATCAAAAACTCTGCTAATCTGCTGCAACAAACTAACCAAAGAGCGACAAAGAAGAGCGCGTTTTCCAGCTGGATAGAATCCTTCCCGCGAAGCAACAATTGTCATTGGCTTCCCACTGCAAACCCTAACCTGAATTTTTCCATTTCCAAAAATATTCCTTAATTTTAAACCAAAACCACTAAAAATCAAACTATTCATAAAAAACAAAAACTCTCACGTCTATCTGGAAGAAATCATCTTCCGTTTTATCTTCAAGGAAAGGACGACTCGATCTCCTGATATCTGAAATCAACAAAATTCAAAAAAAAAATTATATTAAAAAATCGTATTTTTTTGCATAATTATAGTTGTTATTATAATTATAATGAAAATGAAAGCTGACATTGAACCGGCGGCGTGAGGTGCGAGAAAGAGAAGAATTCATAAAACTGGCCAAGCCGTGGCGGCGGGCACATGGAAACCGCCGCATCCGCTTTCTCCATCGCGTCCGTACAAGCATCCTTGCCACTCTTGTTCACGATTTTCTTGTTATCTCCGCCCGTCTCAGTCGAACCGGACTCCTTTGAACCTCCGGTTCGACCCGGTGTTTTTGTCGGAGAAGTGGAAGAGGCGCCGAATGAGGTGGTGCAGGCGACGATGTCGAGGAGCCGGTGGATGTGAGCTATGGATTGTTCTTCTGTGTAGTCCTCTGCAACAGAAATTTTGAATTCTCGTTAAGTAAAAAATCGGGGTTTTTTGGGTAGCAGTACGCTGTTGGTGGTGCTTAGTGAGATAGAGTGGGTGTTGAAGTTTTGACCGTTGATATGAGGGGCTTACCTTCTGTAATGGTGAGGTGGCAGGGTTTGAGCAAGATGATGTCCACTGAATCTTTGAGTCTGGGTCCCCGTACCTGCGAGCGTGGTTGGAGTCAATGAGTTTGAGGGAAAAAAAGCCGTTAGCACTCCAATTATTGTTTTTTAATATATTAAAACATTTTTAAAAAATATATTTTTTTACATTAATTAAAAATACCTAAAAATTAATTTAAATTAAAAAAATTAAAAAAAAATAAAAATTAGTTTGGGGGCTAAGAGTATAAATTAATTAAAATAGAAGGGCTAGTTACCTCGTGAGACAAGGAGAAATTGGTCAAGTGGCATGTCTCGACATGCACACCCAAAAGCTTTCTCACATCCAAGATCCTGTCCGTGGAGATGCCCTACAAATATACGCAACAACAAAAAAGGTCTTAGAAACCGAGCAGAAAAAATAGAAAATATAATAAAAAAACCGGAGTATTATCGAAATATATACCTACCAAAAACAACAAAACAAATACGAAAAAGCAGAAGATAATAACAAGCAAATTACACCTCATTAATTATTAATTTGACAAAAGAAATATATTTTTTTTGGGATCAATAGAGATATATTATTCTTAAAGTCAATATAACTTAATTAATTTTGAACAGTTTTTTCTTCAATTTTTATATTATTTAATTAAAAACTCAACAACAACAACAAAACTATACATGAAAGTACATTTACCTTGAGAGACACTTGAGAATCGTCCGGCGTTTCAACGGTGACTTCTATGACAGTAGGCAAAACTGTACAACATTCCATACAAAATCAACAAGACCCAAATTCAGCATTCTCAAAAAAAAAATGACAATAATTCAATCCATCGTCTTGCTCGCATTCATATCATGTGCATACACACAGAGAATGTTTTTATCTAAGCAATCTAGCTAAAAGGTCCAATTGGTTGCAGAAAGGATAAGAAAATGGAGAAGAAAATTTGTGAGCCATACATTTTCTTCGAACTTATGTAGGGCCTGATAATCCAAATAATAAACTCAATAAGATAAAAAGATAGGGAGGAGGAGGAGGAGGAGAAGGAGAAAGTAATATGATGACTGATGCAATGAATATATATATATATATATGATAGAATTAATAACCTTTTTCTTCCTTCTTCTTTTTCTCTCCTTTAGCTTTATGAGGCTTGGCCTTTCCAGTCTTGGGAGCCATATCGTTGTTGCGAATGAAGGAAAAGAAATCTGTTTTGATTGGTTATAAGAAGTACTCCTTCAATTGACGATAAAAACTATATCCCAGATTGAATTTATCGACTAAACTTCTCTGCATGGAAAATAATTTACAGAATCTTTCGTCGAACACTCATAAGAAAAAACCCCAAGGAATTAAGAAACAAATATATGTGGAGCAAGGACAGGAAGCACCAAGAAAACAAAATAATAATGCAAAAGTGCAGGATTTTTTATTCTTTTTTAACAAATAGAGGGATAATTAAAGGGGGGGAGATTTAGCTAGCTAGCAAGCATGCGTAACCAGTTCATGGCTCAAGCAAGAAGCTGCTTTTATATGGTGAGGAGAAGGATGGGGACAGATAGAGTAGAAGAAAAGAAAGGGAACTGAATTGAAGTTAGTTTGTGTAGGATATTGTTGAGCATAATAAAATCTTTAAGTGAAAGGAAAACTTGGGACATGGGCTAATTAAGGAGAATATGAGAGAACGAGAGAGACTGCTACTGGGAAGAGGATATAGAGAGAGAGAGAGAGAGGGATTGAGAGGTGGATAGGATAAGGTAAGCCAAGTTCTTTCTTGTACACAAGCGTAGCACAAGAATGTAAGTAAACCATTTCAGGCCTCTCATTTTTCTCTTTCTTTATAACTTGCCTCATCGCTTCCCTTTCATCAGAACCCTTTTTTACTCGCTCTAGATGCTGTGCAAGTTTTTCACTGTAAAGAGTTAATTTATGGGTCGTCATCTTGCTAGATTTTACTTGCTGACATGACAGTTTGGAGCCTATAAACGTGTGCCAAGTGTGTAGAACATATCTTGTTGAGGTTGTAGCTAAGAGTTGGGCTGTGTTTAGCACTAGGATACTGGTCTAAGCAAGGAGAAATGGGTTTTCAAAGTAGTTGATATTTTACTCGTAGAAAATATTTTCTTGTGCCCATGTATGGTGAAATTCTTACTTGATACCAATTCTTTCTACGTTCAATTTAATTGTTGAGGAATGATATTGTGACAGGAGGACTGAACCAATTTCTTTTTTTACCAAAATCTTACTATTTTACAAAATATAAGACAAATAATTAATTAAAATAAAATAAAAGCAGATGTATGTTGTCTAGCAAGGTGGTGGGTGCTGCAGAGCCCAACTAGTTTGGTGCAGTACTTCTTTCTCCACTGGGGCTTATATATAATTCTTATCAGGCCACAGGTTTTAAGGAACGGTGGATTCAGGTATTCGACCTGTATGCAGCTCCTCGAGTGGCACTGAAGCAACATCAGGAGTTTCTGGACAGTTACAAACATCTGTCTACTGCCCCTCAAAGAGCACCTCAGCGGGTTCTGCATGCGGTTAAATTGATTCTGATGGGGCCGCGGATAAGAAAAATCGAAAGGCCTGTGTTGATGCTGTCGGTAGGAATAGTTATTGGTATAACCATATGTATTGTTTTACAAAATACTTTACCTCCTCGTACACATGTGCCCCATGACCAGAAAATTAATAAATACTACTGGAAACAATTCTAACAGTAAATTATGATGAAATTTACTGATAAAATATTGTTATGTTATGTCCTTTAATATACACC
>Ga0325400_1002014_pt1 | contig 17382 bp, 6 predicted proteins | sample PopdelMetagenome_2_FD_205662 | JGI IMG/M metagenome (GOLD analysis project Ga0325400, IMG submission 205662) | Populus deltoides microbial communities from Bellville, Georgia, United States - Xylem-PdKOR-R1 | ecosystem: Host-associated > Plants > Phyllosphere > Stem > Wood/Secondary xylem... | reverse complement strand
TAAAAAATATTATTTTAATGTATTATTATTTAAAAAATATTTTTACAAAAGCAATTTGCATCATATTACAACACTAACACTTATTCATCTCAATAAAGAATTTGGATTCAGTAGAGAAAATCTATGTCTTATAACTCCATTTAGAGAGGTATATCTAGTTTTAATTTCAACAATGTCATTACTCATTTTCTTAACCTATGATTTTTTCATATATTTTAAAAAATAAAAAAATTTAAAAATATATCTACAATGAAGTTCAATCAATTGTTGTTTTTTTAAAAAAAACAATGTTCATTCTGTTTTGTGTGATAAGATAGATAAATGAAAATAAAGATAATATATATATATATATATATATATATATATATATATTGGATGGAATTAGAGGAAATAAAGAAAAAGGGGGAACTAGGATGCTGAGGAACTATAAAATAATAACAGAGGTTATACAAAAGAGAAAAATAAAAATAAATATCAGAATAAAATAAAATTGAAGAAAAAAAATTAATTAATTAGAAATCTACAATAAAGAAGAAAATTAGAGAAAATTTTCTAATATTATTTTTTCGGTTTAATTTTTTATATTTTGCAAAATATATCAAGCATTATAAATAAAGTAGAGCACAAACACTATAAGTACCTACACAAAGAGATTACGAGAGAGATTATAGCAAAAACATTAATCAAGAACAACAAACAGAAAAAAAACAAAACACATACCCTGACCTCTAGGTTCACCAAAATTACCAACATCCTCACTTTAAAAAAGTATTTAGAATGGAAATAAATATAGAGTTGTTTAGAGGCATGAAAATATTAAAGATATTTATTTGTTCCACACAGAGATAACACTTCTAGAATATAACTAAACCCTCTAAAAAAATGAGAAGATAAGATCAAGAAAAAAATATATATTTTTATTGTATTTAATTTTCTATGTAGTAACAGGTTTTTATAGATTTAAAACAATGTAACTTGTCATGAAATTATATGACACAACATGATTGTCCATAAAACAACATTACTATTCATGAAATATTATGATTATTCATAGAATAGTATGAATGTTCATAAAAGAGTTATAATTTAAATTAAACTGAATAACTACTATTTAGTTTTATCTTAACAATCACAAATTAATCTCACTGACATATTAAGCTTTAAGTTTCAAGTGCCATCTTTTGATATTATAAATATATATATAATAACACTAGAAAGTCTATTAAAAGAATCCTTCCACCATGATTTAATTTATTACACAATAAAAATTCACACTTATAAATATCAAAAGGGAGTGTTTATGTCCAATGTGAGATATACATCTTTTCTTTCTTTACTCATTTACAAACTACACCAACACTCACTGCCCTGATTTCTCATTACATGAGGAGTTGATCTACATTTTTGGTGAAGGACGAAAGAGGAAGAATAGGAGTAGTTGATTTGCAGGTCGACGCACCTCCCTAACCTGTCAGCATATGCAAATGACACCTACAATCCAACATGTTCTTCAACACGTGCAACTTACACACTGATATTATTTCTCTTTGCTCTAGTAACTTTGGTCTAATTCCAATATGTTTTTTTTTTATTCGATGAAACCTCACCTCTCCAGAAAGCGTACTTTGTGGGCCCAGGTAAGGGAGTAAAACCCCGGCTGTCCCAACCTCTTACAAGAGGTGCACGCCCTGACTCGAACTCGAGACCTGCTGTGCAGATCTCAAACCCTTTGCCATCACGCCACGCCTCTTGGAGTTGGTTTGTATGTCGTTCATTGTTAATTTACCATGTGCGCCATTTTTGCTTGAACCATATTTTTTGTGTTAGATAGGTTGTGTGGAGTTATTTGTAATAAATATATATATATTTTTTGCACATGGACATGTTCATGGGACCACATTGAAACTTGCATTGTAATGGAGTTTATATGGATTTTATTGTCTAATGCATGTTGGTTACTTATGGACTTGGAGATGGTATAATCTTTAAAAGGGTTATATCTCGAAGATTTAAACTTTGTTGTTCGAAGATTGTGATTTTTTTAAAAAAGGACATGTAAATAAAATTTTGTTTAATTCTTAAAAGAGTTGTGTTCCTCGAAAGTTGAGTTTTGTCTGAAAAAAAAAATCAAGCATAACTTTGCTTTTCTTTGAAAAATACATAAATAAAAATTTGTTCTTCTAAAATAAAATATAGATTATGTAATCAAAAGAAAAGGGGAAAAATCCTAATTTACCAATTACCGCTCTCTCGGATCTTGCTATACTAATAAGGATGAGACTTTGATGGTTAAACTTAGATTCAAAATCATTATCTTGAGCCTTAATAATTAGTTACCTTTACAAACACATACACATTGTTAGTTTAGGCAAACTCATGGTATATAAGCACAATTGATATTTTTATCATTAAAAATAAATATAAAATACCTTAGCTTAGATAGAATATTCTAGGGTGATTTAATTTTTTTCTTTAGCATACCGAGTTTTTTTACTTTGAATTTCTTAAAAATAGATAAGATTTTTAGTTATTATAAAACTAGACGGCAATTTATTTTTCTTATGTTTACCTAATTTAAAACATCAAGTTGTGAAACTATATGGTAGTAACTAGTACTGGTATAAAATAAAATATTTATATTTTCAAAACAAAAATTATAATTGAAGTAAAAAATAAATTAAAAATAAATATATTTTATAAAAGATATATAAATATTTTTATTATTAAAAACAAACATGAAATAACTTATTTTATGTAGAATATTTTTGAATGATTTAATTTTTTTTTTAGCATAACGAGTCTTTTATCTAAAATTTAAAAATAGATAAGATTTCTAGTTATAATAAATTTATATTTCTTATATTTACCTAATTTAAAACAGCAAGCTGTGAAAATACATAACTAGTACTAGTATAAAATAAAATATTTATACTTTTTAAAATATATATATATAATTGAAGTAAAAAATAAATTTAAAATAAATATATATAGAATATAGAATATCTAGAACTAAGTACTTAATAGAGGTGGGGCTGCCGGTCTAATCGAAAACCAAATAATCTAACCACCCAACTAGCTGGGGCTGATGTCAATGATTGGACACTCAAGGAACTTTGTGAGGATCGATCAAAACCGGTAAAACCCATCCAAACCTGATTGGCTGGACCATCAGTGCACCTTTGACCTGGTTTTTTTTTCTAATAATAATAATAAAAAAAGCTAAGGGTTATCCAGAAAAATAGTAGTGCTTTAATTCTCTAGGAAACTGGGGTAAAAAAAACTTTGAAAAATATTTTAGTGCATTTTTTCAGCGCAGCTTTAATTTTCTAGATTTTACGAGTTAGTTCTCTTTTTTAAATTTAGTTCTTTCAGGGTTTTATTTTTTGGGTTTGTTCTAAGTTTTTTCACGTTTTCTAAAAAGAATTAAAATTAATTTTTTAACTTTGATATAATAATAATAATAATAATAAAGAATACACTCAGTCGGCATATGTGGGCGTGATGGCCCTTGGAATGGTATATTAGCTTTGCTTAGGCGCCAAATAATGGCCACAAGCTCTTATAAGAGAAGGCAAGTGGAGGAGTAAAAAGAAGGGATGTTTGGTGGGGATGTTGCTGTTCATGTGGGACTTTAAATTAGCGGACATCATGTTCTTTAATTGCCTCCTTTTCTTCTTTTTTCCCCCCACGTAATGATGTCCAGAGCCGGCCGGCCAATTAACTTGGCCTCTTTATGTGCTCCATAAGCTTAAGTCAATCGCAATTGAGAGGCGTTTTTGCGTTGTCACTTTCTTCTTGATTTTTTATTCAAGTATCTAGGACATATTTGAGTTTTCAGATGGAGCTTTACTGAATAGTGAAGCTACTCAAGGATTTTATTTTTTTTTGGGGGGTTTTGTTTTTTTTAATTGAATTTTTTATGGTTTAATTAGATGAAATTAAGCTTGAAATTGTGGTAAATATATATCAAATTAAAAGATAAAATGACTGAAATGTAAAAAACAAAGAGAAAAAAATACGTAATCATATATTTTTGATAATTTCTATTTTGGTCTAAAATTTTAATTTATTTATTTTTCGATCCATATTTTTAAGAGATGAGAGATAAAGTTATATGAAAACAACAAGAAAAGAAAAAATTATAGATTTGATCACTTTTCAACATTGAAACTCGCACTCTTGGTATCATTGGGTTCCATTCAACAAGAATAGATTAATGGTAATTTTTTTTTTAAGAGAGTGTTTGCACCGATTTTCAAAAAATTTTGATTTTTTTAATGTTTTCAAATTATTTTGATATGCTGATATCTAAAATGATTTTTAAAAAATAAAAAAACTTCATTTTGATGCATTTTTAAGCAAAAAACACTTTAAACCATCATCACTATCACAATTCCAAACATGCCTTAAATATCCCTGAATGTCTTGATATTTTATGTTTTATTTTTAAAAAAATTCTTTTTTAAAAAAAAATTGTTAAGCAAGTGACATTTTCATAAAAAAAAAATTATGACTTATAAGAGAAAATGTAAATATATAAGCACAAAGAAGTTTAAAATAATTTGTTTTTAATTTTATTACATTAGATATTTAAATTGCTAATCACGATTTATTTTTGGTTTTCCTTAAAAAATATCTATAACAACATACATAATATAATATATATGTGCAACCAAATTAATTATTATTATATATATATATATTTAAATTGTTAAAATATAATTATTTTCTAAAAACAATATTAAAATATAGTAATCAATATATTCACCACTTGAAATGCATGGGCAAAAGACTGATTAAAGCATCATTTAATTAATTTTAAACTATAATGACTAATTAAATAGTTTCAAGATGATATAAAAGCTAAATTATAAACAACTCTTACTTGTACATTTTAATATAATGAATAATTAATTTAATTTTGTTCCACAAGCATGCCTTGCCTAGACTTTTTGTTTTTGTCTTCTCCTTTTCCCTTAATTTTAGCATTTAATATTTAATTTTTATTTAATTGTTATTTTCAATTCTTTATTCAATATTTGTTTGATTTTAAAAATTGATTTTTTTATTTATTATATAACTAGTATTTTTTTAAAAAAACTATTGAACTCAATGTAGTTCATAATCCCAAAACATAACTTTGATAAATTAACTCTAATTAAATCAAGTTAATTCTATATATTATTGTCTTAATGATTTTTTTAAAATATTATTAAGGGATTTTTACATTAATTTTTTTTATTTGACCACAATGTAGCGCAGCTAGTCATCTACTATCATCAATGATCTTGTGAAGAGTTTATATCCAATTAGTCTACCTGTAAATCTTAATTATCCATTGTTAGTTTTGTTTTTTTTCAAAAGAAATAAAAAGGTGATAAATTTGAAAATGTTTATCTAAATATTGAAGGCACTATTTGTTATACAATATACTACTAGAACTAGAATGTTACTTTATTATTCATACGAGTAGCGAATAATGAGGAATTATTTTTTTTTAATTTTATTCTCAAACTTTATTTTTTCTTTTGATTTAATTTTTTTGTCACATAATTTCATGATATAAATTTCAAAATTGTAATAGAAATACAACGTTAAAAGATAAAGACAAATTAATACCTTCTCTCTCTTACTTTTAAAATTTTTTAGTTCATATTTTTTAAATATTAGTTATTTTTTATTTTTATAATATTTCAAAGATATTATTATAGTTTATCTTTAATTTCTTTTCTTTATATTTGATATTTCTTAATTAAAAAAATCATTTTAAAAAATCATTATATAATAAAACGCATCTGTAATATTAACGCATTCTTTTACTGCATTAGAAATTGACTTGTAATGTAAACTTACCTACAGTGTAATCAACATGTTTACAAAAACAACATATTTATGTTTCTGAATTAGAACTGTTAACACATTCTTTTATTTATTCCAAGATTAACTTGAAATTTCATCTATGGAGTAGCAGGAGTGATAATACTAGTTAATTGCATTGTTATTAAACCCGGTTCGGGAGCGGCCCGGTTAAGGGGCTGGGTCCCGGGTTTCATGGGTCAACCCGAGTTAACTCGGGTCAACCCAGATTAACCCGGGAAAATTTAAAAAAAAAAAATTAATATTTCATATGAAAAAGTTCATGTAAATATAGATTATACATATTATGAAGTTTAAAAGAATATTTTAAAAAGTTTTTTATCCCTAATTAAAAAGATATTATGTTAAGCTTTTAAATTGAAGTATTTAAACAAAAAAAGTTTTTTATTCCACATTGGAAAAACATAACTTTTTTTTAGGAACATAGAGTATATATACTAATAGGTTTCAAATTCTACATTGAAAAAACATAACTTTTTTCATGGGAACATAGAGTATATATATGAAAGGACTTCAAATCCCACATTGAAAAGATATTATGTTATCCTTTTAAGTTGAAGTATTTAAACCAAAAGGTTTTTATCCCACATTGAAAAAATATAATTTTTTTCTTGGAAATATAGAGTATATATACTAATGGGTTTCAAATCCCACATTGAAAAAACATAACTTTTTTCATAGGAACATAGAATATATATAAAGGCTTTAAATCTCACATTTAAAAGATATTATGTTATCCTTTTAAGTTGAAGTATTTAAATCAAAAGGTTTTTTATCCCACATTGAAAAAACATGATTTTTTTTCTTGGGAACATAGAGTATATATACGAAAAAGTTTCAAATCCCACATTAAAAAAGATACTATGTTATTCTTTTAAGTTAAAGTATTTAAACCAAAAGGTTTTTTTTTATCACACATTGAAAAAACATGACTTTTCTCTTGGGAACATAGAGTATATATACTAATGAGTTTCAAATCTCACATTAAAAAAAAAAACCGAGTCTCGTCCGGGTTCGCCCGGGTCGACTAGGTCCCAGGTCGACCTGCTGGGTCGTCTGGGTTTGGCCGGGCTGTTGCCACAGCCTGTCTTTTATTAAACCCGGACCGGTCCAGCCACCGGGTATCAGGTCGACCCGCCAGGCCGGGTTTAATAACAATGGTTAATTGACTATCATGCAGTTTAACATAGTCAAGAGTATTTTAAAAGTATTTTTGAAAAAATCTATTTTTATTTTATTTTTTTATTTTAAATTAATATTTTTTAGTGTTTTTAAATCATTTTGATGCACTGATATTAAAAATAATTTTAAAAAATAAAAATATTATTTCAATATATTTTTAAATAAAAATTACTTTAAAAAATAACTGGAATCACATTCCAAACAGACTATATATTACACTTAACGCTAAGAAGTTAAAAAACGTTAAAATATCTTTCTACCAAAACAAGTTATAACTTTTAATTATTAGATTGTTGAATTTATGAAATTTTACTACAACATTCAAGAAGCCTTATTATTGTAGAAGTTAAAAAAGATAACTTCATCCGACAGAAACATGTCCAAATTTGGATCGCAGAATTTTCTTCATTTTCTTTGTTATATTTGAATTCTTTTTTTAGGACTTTCAATTTAATTAAGATTTTTCTGATTTGATTATTGTATTTAAACATCTTTATAAACTATTTTAAGAAAAATATTATTGAATTTCAAATTTTTTAAAAAAATATAAGAGTTTTTTCATTATTTTTTTTATAGTTTAGAACTATAATTTTAGGGTTTATAATTTTAATTTTTACTAACACCACATCCTTGAAGACCACTGTCATGATGAAGTCGACATTCTCAATAAGTATTGGCTCGTCGGTCCAAGAAGTTGACGAGTTTAGTACTTTCACTTTTGGGAGACCAATTTCGGATTTAACTTCTATTCTTGTTTGGAATACTTGCCGAGCGAGTCTAGTAGTTTTATAATTGATAAAAAAAAAAATATCCAATTTTAACATGGAGTAATAGTAATTGACCAACAAAGTGTTGTCATATTTTTTTTTAAATTATTTTTAATATTAATATATTAAAATAATCCAAAAACATAAAAAAAAATAATCTTTTTTTAAATTTCACAAAACACTATTTGAAACACACATATAAATAACACCTAAAAGATTGGGAACAATTCCCAAAAAGATATAGTTGACTAATAAAATGTTGTTATTTTTTTACATCTCAATTACTGTTTTTTAATTTTTAAAAAATTATTTTTGATATTCATATATAAAAAAGATTTAAAAATATATAAAAATAATTTATTATTTTTAAATTTTTTTATAAAACACTATTTAAAACACAATTTCAATTAACACCTCAATTTTTTGGAAAAAAAGATATAATATTGATTGAGTGGTAGACTGTTGAGTAGCCTAATTACTGTTGGTTTCCTAGAAATGAGAGGTAGGTTGGTTACCCCAAATAATCGGCAAAGTACATTACTTTCACAAGACGCACAAATATCTGGAAGAACCCCACCGCACCTGTATCAAGGTCCAAAGCTCAAGGATTCTCTGTGGATAGAGCCACAGGACGTCAAGTTGCTCCTGATAAAGGGCTGCGATGCCATAACATCCGTTTCCCTGACCATTGTATGCAAGGATTATATATATATATAAACAACAAACCAACCTAATGAATTCTAAAATCAAGATTTCTGGGTGTGTTTGGCATTGTGATAATTTTTATGATTTTAGTTTTAAAAAATTATTTTATAAAAAATATTTTTAGTTGAGGCTAGTTTGATAAAATATATGTTTGGTTGAAATTAATGTTGAACAAAAAACAGTTTAATGTGTTTAGTTAGATCCTGTTTGTTTTTACGTTTCAAAAACACTTTTAAAAAATTTGATTTTTTTCTTTATTTCAAATTAATTTTTTTGTGCTTTCAAATCAATTTGATATGCTGATGTCAAAAATAATTTTTTTAAAATAAAAAATATTATTTTGATTCATTTCCAAATAAAAAACACTTTGAAAAGCAATCACTACCACACTCCCAAACACCCCAATAGCTTTTCAAATTCTGGTTTGGTAATAAAATGACTAAAAAGACATATTAATATTGATGGTTTTTAATTGAAATATTGTAGATTTAATTATTATTACACTGTGAAATAAATAATATTTTATGAAAAGGTTTTTCTTTTATTGTTCTATTAAACTATTTGCAATTCCATCACGTCCAAAATTCATCCCAAAAGGCTTCTAGTATTCATGGTTTTCTGAGCATGTAACATCAGCTAAAAAATCATTGGGAATAAAATTGAGATTGAGATCAAATTCTACAAATGCTTCATCATCATGCGATCTCCTTTTAATGTAATTATGTAATGCCATTAATGCTACTATAATACGAACTTGTGATTTGTATAAATAAACAAACATGTTTTGTAAAATTTTCCACCTCTATTTCTATACTCCAAAAAAATGTTCTATTACATTACGTAGAGATGAGTGTGTACGATTAAATACTTCTTCATGATTTCTTGGTTGTCCACGACATCAAAAATCTTATAAAGGATATCTCTCATATTTATGTGGACCTAAATACCTATACTTATTGAGATATCAAGCATCAACCAAATAGTATTTACATGCAATAACAAACAATATTTTAAATCTATCATAATATTAGTAAATAAAAAAGCAAATTATTTTACGTATATTAGCATTTAATTTTTATCATATAACTACCTTTTGGTGGTTTAAGAAATTTATATTATTATTGTCAATAACCCCAAGAAAAATATGTGTATCGTGGGCATTACCTTCTCATCTTGCCCTCACAAACATGAATTGCATGTCAAAATTACAAGTAATCATTATATTTTGTGTCAGTACACCTTTTTCCCGATAAATGGAATATGATTTTCGGTTGATATGCAAGCTCGTACATGTATGTCATCAATTGCATCAATACAATTCGCTTACAAATTACATTTCCTCTCTTTTTCTCAAAAGTCTGAAGATCCAACCTCTTGTTCAGTGTTTATAAAATTGTCATTGACTTATGACTTTATTATTATACAAAATCAAAAACAAGAAGTAGCATAAAACCATGTAATTCGTTTATGTCAATTTTAACCTTACTTAAAGCCATTGGGAAAAATAATAATAAAAAAGCTTTAATATTATACTCTCCAATCATCTAAACCTTATGAAATTATTTATTTCAATCTCCAAATTATTTTAATTAATGTTTAAAAACAAAATCTCAATGTTCCAGTTTTTTAATAAGGTAAATCAGAGACCATATTATTTATTAGACCATTAATTAAAACAAAGCAAATTGGTAAAAGAATAAAAATTTGTGTGCTACGACAGGTACGGGGGTTGTTGGTGCATAATCCAAGTCACTTTTGGCATATCCCTCATACAAGATGACAAAGAACATATTGTTAAATAGATCTTGTTATTCTAAGAATACATTAGGAAACATCCTTGGGTATTCAAATTCCTTAGCTTTTAAGTATGAATAATTTATTTTTAACAAGATTTTAGAGAAAGAAACATGCACACTGTCAGCATACAAACTCAGTAATGCATATGGTTAATTAACCTATTTCACAACACCCAAAGTTTACAACATTGTAAATAATAACAATCAATAGCACCCAAACTTTAATTTTTGTGTAATTAAAATTGGTATTTAGTTAAATATTTGTAAAGAAAGAAACACATTATCTACTTCACATCAGTTTATCTTCTTATTTCCAAACTAGTTTTGGGGTCTTTTTGTTGTTGTGCCTCCAAAACCAACACAGATCTATAGATAGATTCTGCAACAATAGATATGACACTGTGAGAAATAATAATAAAAAATGTAATTTAATTCCTTTCTATTCTGCAACAACAAAACAAAGAGATGATGGATTGAGTTTAAATTTTAAAGGATAAAAGAAAGAAAAAATTGTTCGCAGTGTAAGCAACAAACAATACTTAATCAAAATACATTTTTAAATAGATCTACAAGATCATTATCTTGGAAAAACATATTGGGTAGAAAAAAGAAAAGAAAATTAATTTTGACAAGAGAGGAGATGAGATGGTTAGAGAAGACAAAGTTTTGGAAATTTTTGGGAGAAAAATGATGAACCTGCGTAATTAAGAAACCATTTCAAAGTATTCTTTCAATGTTTTTTGAGATGACAAATTATTAAGGTGATTAACCATTATAGGATATTCTTTCAACAGTTTCTAAGATGACAAATTATTGAGGTGATGAACCATTGTAGGGTGGTATAAGAGAAATGGTTATCTGGGAAGTTTGTTATTCCAAAGTTTTTTTTTCTCTCCTATCATCTTTACACGTGTTTTTGTTGGTGGATCTAGAAAATAAAATGAGAAGCTTGTAGCTGGTTTATCTTTTTTTTTTTTAAATCAAGGTTCAACCTCAATTTTTAATGGGTCCCATCAAAATAAAACACAGTTTCAACCCTAACCAAACATAAATTTCTATAATTTAATTAAAACTCACCCGTAGCTACATTACTAAATACCACATTAGATAGACTCAATGAAACAGTAAGCTTTAAAAATACAAAAAGAAACTGTATAATTATTTTCATAGATTTGATAAATATATAGATGAATATTTTTCTATCCATAAACCAACCAAAATAGTATTCTAAAAAGGTGCTTGAAACATATCCACAAAGAATTAATTTATCAGTCTATAAAGTTATTTACCTATGATTACAGTTTATTTCTTATAATTTTACTTGTTACAAATCTATTGGTAGTTTCAAGTGCTGAAAATAAGCTTTTTATAGCAATCTGGAGTGGTCATTTGTGTCCTTCTGCCTCACTTGGTTTTCCATTTTATACCTCTTGTTTTTTCCTTGAATTTCTATGCCCACGATCCATATTTTATAGCCTTCTAGCATTGCTTGTCACTTGTCCAATTCAAACAATCTATCCAATAAATCAAGTTTTTCTTTATCCAATAAATTAAGTTTTCCTTTTGCAACTTATATTTCCTAGTCATAGTATTAGCTCTCTCATGTCGACACACTTTGGCTTAATTGGTTATCTTACTATTAAGGCCACATGAGCTTCTTTCAGGATTTGATCCACTAATGAAATATGTTTTTTTCTAACCCATTTGAGCCAATTAATTCAAACAGTCTATCTAATAAATCAAGTTTTCCTTTTGCAACTTGCATTTCCTAATCATAGTATTAGCTCTCTCATGTCATCACACTTTGGCTTGATTGGTTATATTATTATTAAAGCCATATGAGCTTCTTTCACGATTGGATCCACCAATGAAATAGATTATTTTCTAACCCATTTGCTGATTGCATCAAATTTGATCATCAAATTTTTAATTGCTATACATATTTTGTTTTGAATATTTTTTTTCAATTTCATCCCTTAGAATTTGATTTTTATATTAACTTTGGTCCTCATTTTTATGATTGTTATTGCTTTTTTCTTATCATTTTTTTAATTGAAAATTTTTATCTATTAAATTTGGTCTTCATTGTTTTGATTGTTACTTATTTTATTTAAAATAATTTATAAAATTATAATTATAATTATTTTAATTTCTTCATCTTTCAATTTTTTTATCTGTTAGATTTGATATTTATTATTTTGATTATTATTTAATTTATTTGAGATAATTTATGAAATTATATTTTTTTTCAATTTCATTCTTATTCAACTTTTTAATTTGTAAGATTTGTTTCTCATTATTTTAATAAACTTGAAAAAAATAAAACATTAATAAGTTATTTTTCAGCTAATTTTTCATGACATAACCAAATACTGAAAATTTTTTTCTAACTTAAATCACCAAATATCAAAAAATAATTTATTTTTCTGAAATTTACTTTAAAAAAATTATTTTTTAGCAAACAAACAGGATATTTTAACTAAATGGAAACCCTTTTTTTATCCTTATGTCATATTACCTATACTTTTTTGTTGATTCTAATTACTTGTAATTTTCTTATCATACCAAGAACACAAGAAAAAAAATTTATTTGGAAAATGTTAATAGGTAAAGAAGTATAATTTGTTTTTTTTTTTTGTCAATAGAGATGAAATACTTACTTTTTTTACAAGAAAAAATTTATTTTTATATAATTAAATAAAAAAATTGATGAATTCTTTATATAATACGATTATATATCTTAATATTCATTTTTTTCTTAAAGTACTTGCTCATTTTTTATTAGTCATAAAAGTTTTTAATATTTGTTAGTATATATAATTTACCACTTATTTTATTAAATACATACATTCGATTTGGTTTTCAAATAATTTTTTTTTTGATAGTTTAAAATACATTACCAATTTCTTATTAAATACATGCATCATCTTTATTTTTTTTTCTTTGAAAAAAGATTGAGACAGACCAAGTGAATAGTGAGTGCTAAAGGAAAAGTTATGGGCTGAAGTAGGAATGGGAGGCCCGATTAATTTGGGCTGGGAAGCACCAGGTCTACGTGGCAACAAAACTTGGTGGAACAGTTTTACATCCCTCGGGGCATGGGCTTGAGAGAGGTTTTGCCTGTACATTTTTAGAATTTTGCTGCTTAATTTTAGTTTTGCTCTTTTCTTGACCAAACACATGCCGCATTTAAAGAAATCAAATATTGGATCAATTTTGACATGCTTTCACTTATCACTCCAACAACGAAATCTTGGAGTGTGCTATCACATTAAACAAACATGGGTAGAAGTAATGAATTCAAATCAAATTAACTAAAAAAACCCTCGAGAATGGAAAAATAAAAATCCTTTTAAAAAAATACAAAATATATCTAAGAAACATGGCTCGGGTAAGAAACCTGAACCCAAGCACCAGGAACCCCAGCGCTCTCGTGGGCTTAGGTTATCATGCTCGAGCTTAGCGTGTTTGGGTCTTGATAGCGCGCCCTGACTCACTTTCACTTCTAATGGGCTTGAACACCTTGCCCGAGCCCAACACTCGCTAGATAATTTTTTCCGGACCCCGCGTGGGTCTCTTAGTATTTTATAATGATTCAATACGTGTTATTTGGAGTATAATAGAACTCATAATATCACAAGGGTGAAATTGCACTCCAGCCCTCCATTTTCATAAAAGAACAAGATTTATGAGCTATAAATACACAATGAATTTTTCAAGTTAAAAGTTCATAATCTTCATTTTATACTGCACATATATTTTCATAGCATCTATCTCTAGAACATGATTGTATCTTTTCTCTAAAAAAAAACATTTATTTAAGCATCAGAAAGTCCTCATCTTCACTAAATAAAATCTTTTACAAGAACTAGTCACAAGCTACTTTGGCCTACCAATCATTAAGTATATGCTATCAACTACCTTGATTATAGAAAATGAATGGAATTACTAGAGCCAATTAATTAATCAATTTTCTAATCTAAAAGCTCTATTTCTAAACGACTTTAATTTTTTGAGACATCAGTAGGTTGTAAATACCTGTAAAAGAAAAAAGAACAATCTAACAGCCACCCACGAAATCTAAAAGTCGCAGGATCATTATAACTTTTCTTCATTTTCTTAAGAGTTCCTTCATTTATTGCTGTATCTTGCATATAGGTTGCCTGTGATTTGTTCAAGTTGGGTGAAGTATCTTCTTACCCTGTCTGGATCCCATCATACAATTCTTAATTTCCATGTGATCGGAATTGAATGGCCATCTCAATCACTTTTAACAAAAAAAATAATCTCTTAATCAATGTTGTTAGGTCTCACCTATCCACAATTATAGTTGTGAAATGCGTTCAACTACCACCAAAATCATGGCTAATTAAGGATTAAACTACTACTTTCTTTGTTTATATCGTTAGTACAATGTCAGAAAGTAGTCCTCCTCATGGCTGCTCATGCCCATGGCGATAAACAAATAAATAAAGCCAAAATTATGTTTGGTAAGCACCGAACATAATTGTATGCTGATAGAGCACATGAGGTTGATCACATACCTACGATGATTCCGGTAGAAGTTGTCAAGCTGATAGTAAACATAATGGTAGCCTGAAAACAAAATGTTTCCGGTGTTAAGAATAGTTGCCTGGCTGCTGTTATCCTGCAAAGCAAGCTAGAGGGATAAAAACACTTTAAATTTTAGTGTAATCTGCATTCTCACACCACGATGGGTAAGTTTTTATCATTCCTTCTATCTGGTTTCGTCTGTGATGCCAATAAACACTTAAAGTTATCAACTCCGAATATATCTTATTTATTTATTTATTAATGTGGATATTTAAACTAGATTGTACGTATTTTGATTAATTTTACGAGTTTTAAAATGAATAATCATGTAAATTTTCAAAAACTTACTCGAACTATTGAGTTCTACTCCGAATATATCTCTTTGTGCAGGTGGTGTTTGCCTATGTGATTGTTGCCATTGTCTTTATCGCAATCGGTATTGCTTGCTTGATTGGTTCCCGAGATGTGAGCTTGAGTGTCACCTAAAGGCTGGTCGGCACCAATGATTTATGGATGCCAATTTCGGTATTTTGAGTCTCTAATTACTATTTAGTCATTCAAATAAATATAATAATTAAATATTTTTTGTTGAATTTTTCTTTAAAGAATATGAATTGTTAGTGTACGTAATAAGTATAAAGTTTAGGATATAAAATTTAATTTTTCAAACTACTGCAAGGAAGTGAAGTACCGACCAGACCTCAGAAGGTTTTCTTGTAATTATATATATATATAAAATCTTACACAACTTACTTTTATTCCTTCCTTCCATTTTTCATTTTGTACCATACATAGATATTATTAGATATTTGAGTCCCCTCACAGGCGCACACTGTAACTTGGATCAAAACTTTTTCGTGGTCACAGAGTAACTTTTGATAGCATCATTAAGATAGAATGGCGGCTCAACTTTGAAGCTTTATAAATCGGATTTTTATTTAATTTGAGTTTTAAATTAAATTATATAGATATTTTCTTAATATAATTTAGTCAATTTATAAGTCTAAAAGCTATTCAAATATAACTAATAAAAAAGTGATATTTTTTTAATATTGAGACAACACTATATTAGATTGACTCGCGTTTCACGGTTTAACCCATCAAACTATACAACCCGTATCATGAACTCCACTGAGTTTAATAATTTTATTTTTATTAAATTATATGATAACAAAAATAAATACTCGTAAAATTATTGTGATCACGATAACCTAATAAAAAACAAAACAAAACCAATTAAAAAACCAAATACTCAATAAACTCAAATTAACATGTTAAACCTGCAATTTGGGTCATCCAATCTTCATGATTTAATAACTTTGTTTTTTTTAAATTATTTTTTAAATAATTATATAATAATAAAAATAAACATTGCAGAATAAGTACAAACTAAATATTAAAATGTTTACATGGTGAAAATAAATTATGAAAACTTGTTTAAAAATTAATAAAATATTGAAAAATATTAATTTTTAAAAAAATTAAAAGATAAATTTAATTAAAAAAAGTCAAAGTAAAAAAGAAACCAAATACGCAACTATAGACGCATGGGTGACCTAGCGCACCGCGACCTTTTAAAAATCCCAACGCGAGGGCTTGGGGAAAGACCACGCACGCGGGTCTATTTTTTATTTTATTTTTTCTTTTTGCATTTTGTCCTCCTCATTTTGTTTTTAAAGAAAGAGTGACAAAGACCACACACACTGTCTACTTTTCTAGATTTCGATCACCATCAAGATAACTACAAAATTGATGCTATGTATTTCAACCATTTTTTGTTTTTTTTTTTAATTTTCAACCCATCCTAAGAGCATCTCCAACCCAAAAAGCTAAATTGAAGAGGCAAATTCATAAAATAGCTTTTTGAATAGTATAAATATAGCTCTTTTGATTATATACATTCCAATGGTAAAAAGTTATTTAGAAAAGCCATTGATATTTTAATATATTTCATGTTAAATTTATTTTTATATAATTATGTAACTAATTTAGATATTTTATATATAATATAAGTATGATGTTATTAATTATATAATAAATATGAGTAATTTATAAAAATAATATAAAATTTAATGAAATAATTTGACCATTTTTTGGAATTAAAAGAGAATTGATATACTAGTTTAATTGTATTTTCAAGAAGACAAAATATAATTGACCTTAAATTAAAACAGACAATCAAAAATAAATTTTAAATATGTAACTCTATCTTTTTATCAATATCAACTACCATTATTAATTCCTCTCAATTTTATCAAAGATAACAACATAAATAAAAATTGTCTTCCTAAACCCATATTAAAAACATAAAATAATAAAGAAATAAAACTCATCACAAATATTAAATTAACAACAAAAGGTCTAAAAAATCAAAAGATATAAAAAAAAATAGAAAAAGATTTTAAACAAGCATACCTTTTAATTTCAGCTAATTAACACAACCGATGTTAATAATTAACCGGAGAATAATTGATTCTTGTTTTTTTAAATTTGAGAGAAGG
>Ga0325400_1002011_pt1 | contig 17397 bp, 13 predicted proteins | sample PopdelMetagenome_2_FD_205662 | JGI IMG/M metagenome (GOLD analysis project Ga0325400, IMG submission 205662) | Populus deltoides microbial communities from Bellville, Georgia, United States - Xylem-PdKOR-R1 | ecosystem: Host-associated > Plants > Phyllosphere > Stem > Wood/Secondary xylem... | reverse complement strand
ATGTCCGAACTGTCCGTGCCGCTGTTCAGCGGGCCCGATCCGGGCGTCGCGGGCACATGCGGCGTGCCGACACCGGGCTACTCGCTGCGCATCGCGGACGCGCACGACCAGCCTGTCGCGGACGGCGAGACGGGCGAGCTGCTCGTGCGGGTGGAGGAGCCTTGGACCGTCAGCCACGGTTACCTCGACGATCCGCAAGCGACCGCCCGCACGTGGCGCAACGGCTGGTTCCACACGGGCGACCTGTTCCGGCGCGACCCAAGCGGCCAATACCGCTTCATCGACCGCGCGGGCTATGCCATCCGCAGGCGCGGCGAGAACATCTCCTCGTTCGAAGTGGAGGCCGCCCTGCTCCGCCTGCCCCACGTGGTGGAGGCGGCCGCGGTGGGCGTGCCGGCGACCGAAGGCAGCGAGGACGAGGTGATGGCGGTGCTGCGCGTGCAGCCCGGCCACGTCCCCAACTGGCCCGAGCTGGTGGCTGGGCTCCAGCCGCTGGTCGCGGGCTACATGGTGCCGCGCTTCTTCCGTCTGGTGGACGACTTCCCGCGCACGCCCACGCAGAAGATCGAGAAGGCGAAGCTTCGGGCCACGGGCGTCACGCCCGACACCTGGGACCGCGAGGCCGCCGGCCTGCGCCTCCGCCGCGAACGGCTGACCTAAGTCCTCACTCCGGCATGAACGACACCGTCCGCACCTCGATGCTCTCGCGCGGGGGCGCATCGGCGGCCGCGCTGGGGTCGTTGAACGCGGTGTGGCCGGTCAGCTGCGTGGCGCCCGCATTGCTGTCGTAGAGCTTGAACGCCAGGATCTCGTGCCGCTCCATCCGCGGCGCGTAGAACCAGCGGTGCGCTGGATTGTGCTGCAGGTTGAAGCCGAACAAGGGCGGCCGGTCGGGATCGCCTAGGCCGCCGCGCACCTCGCTCTCGTTGAGGTCGCCCGGCGCGACGGTGGATGCGTCCACCACCGCGAGCGGCGCGCGCTCCACCGTGCGGATCGGCCGCCAGAGATTGACCAGGAAGTGCCGCCGGCGGAGCAGCTCCTCTGCCCGCGCCTCGCCCAGCGCCGCCACGGTGAAGTCGCGCACCGTGCGCGCGCCATAGTCGATGTGCGCGCCGAACGAGGGCAGCGAGCCGTCGACCGTGTTGCCCCCGTCGCTGCGCGTCATGGCGCCGAACGCGATCACCTCCGCGGCACCTGTCAGCTCGCGCATCAGCGCCTTGATCTCGGGCAGGTAGACATCCTCCACCTCCACCGGGTCATAGAAGTCAGCGACCGCGCTCGGCCGGTCGAGCAGCACGAAGCCGTTGCGGTCGAACGACAGCCGGTCGCGCACCGGCCGCATGTCATGCATCCCGACCTGATGCGCCTCGATCGGCATAACCGAACGCGCGCGGTCGGTGGGGTAGAACAGCGCTTTCACGCCGGGCGCGCCATAGGGGATAGTCGCTTCGAACAGCGGCGGATGCTCGCTCAGCATTGCCTCGGCCACCTTGTTCGCCCCTCCACTTGACGCGTGCACCTCGACTAGTACGATCGTTCGAATGGTGCAAGGTACCCTTGCTGTAGCGTCTGACGCCGTTCGGCCGACCCGCGCGCGCATGCTCGCCGCGGCCGAGCGGATCGTGATCGAGGACGGGTTGCGCGCGCTGTCCGCGCGCAGGCTGAGCGAGGCGGCGGGCACCGCGCTGTCGCAGATCGCCTACCATTTCGACGGGCTGCCCGGCCTCGTGCAGGTGCTAATCGACAGCAATGCCACGCTGGTTAACGACGCGCGCGACGGGGAACATGCCTCGGCGCTCAGCACCGGACCCGACGACTTGTCCGTGCTGCTCGCCGCCTACCTCCGCCCGGTCGGCGTCGCCTCGGCATGGTGGCCGGACGGCCATGCCTCGCTCGTGCTGCAGGAGCTGCACCGCCACGCCTCGCCCGCCGCGCGCGCCGCCGTTTCCGCGTCGCTAGAACGCCACCGCCGCCCGTTGCTGGACCTGATCGCGCCGCTGGTGCCGCACCTCGACGCGCAAACCTTCCACGTCCGCATCGTGATGCTGATGGCCTCGGCTATTACCCTGATCCCCGGCTCGCATGCCTGGGGCCTACTCGGCCCCGCCGCGCGCACGGCCCACGACGACCTGTTCGCCAACCTGCTCGCCTTCGGCACGGCCGCGCTCCGGGCCCCCGCCGGCCCTGTGTAGACGTCCCATGAGTGCTGTCAGACCAGCGCGGCAGGGAGACTGGCTGACTGGTAGCTGGGTCACATAAGCCATGGATTGAGAGCCAGACCCCTTCTCCTTTCAGGCTGTTCAACTCGTCGCCCGAGGTGATCCAGTTGATGGTGCTGATGTACGTGCGCCTCCCGCTCTCCTTGCGAAACGTCGACAACCTTGGTTCGAGCGCGGGATCGACATCTGCCATGAGACGATCCACTTCTGGTGGAACCGGTTCGGGCCCATGTTCGCGGCCGACATACGCCGGCAGCGGGCGAGCGCCATGCGCGGCTTCCGGCACTGGCGCTGGCACTTTAATGAGGTGTTCGTGCGCATCAACGGCGAGCAGCACTACCTCTGGCGCGGGGTCGACCACGAGGGCGAGGTGCTCGTGAGCTACGTAACCAGGACCCGCGACAAGAAGGCTGCACTCGCCTTCATGAAGAAAACGCGAAGCGCCACGGCAGCCCCGAGACCATCACCACCGACGGGCTGCGCTCCTATGGCGCCGCCATGGACGAGCTAGGCTGCCGCGCCAAGCAGGAAGTGGGCCGCCACGCCAACAACCGCGTGGAGAACAGCCACCTGCCCTTCCGAAGACGCGAGCGCGTCATGCTGCGGTTCCGAGGCATGCGGACGCTGCAGAAGCTCGCCTCCGTCCACAACCTCTTCAGCTCCGAACGCCACCTCGTCGATCACCAGACCTACAAGGCCAGACGCTCCGCCGCGCTCGCGGAGTGGCAAGCGCTCGCCAGCTGAGGCCCGTGCTGAAAGAGCTACCTGCATCCGGTAGAGACAGGTTCGCATTAGACTGACAGCACCGCCACTTACGCCCTTTCTGTGGCTAGTCGATTACCCCGAAAGTCTCTCTATAAACCCACGGAAATCGGCGGGTTTCATGTCCGCTGATGATCGCGGCTATCCACCCCTATCCACGCCTCTGTGTGGGCTAGCCCACCGGGCGGAGGCGATATGGGCAAGCTCACGGCGACGAAGGTGAAGGCTTTTACGGAGCCCGGAACCTACATGGACGGAGACGGACTCATGGTGGTGGTCACGCCCAAGAGCTCGGCAAGCTGGGAATTGCGGGCGATGGTCGCCGGCAAGCGCCGCGACATCGGCCTCGGATCGCCGCCGTGCCCGGCCGCGGCAAGCGCCTGTTCGGCGAGCAAACGCCTCCCGGCGGGCTACGCCTAATTGAGCACTAAGTAGGCGACAAAGGCGTGAGCGGCACGCATCGTGTCCCGGCGGGGCCGGTTCCAACCGCGAATCATTCTGATCCGAGCACGAGCGAGGCCGAGCAGGCGCGCCAGCAGCGTGTAAGGGAGAACAGGTGGTGAGTTTCGGCCGTGCGTTCTGTCGACCGTTCGGACCGAGCGATCCACAACTCATCGCTCAAGAAATCCCACCTCCCGCCCCTCCCCGACTGCTGCCGTTCATTCATCCTAATATCCGAGGCTGACTTGCCGCTGCGGGCGATCGCCTGAACGGATCAGAACAGAAGGACAATCAACGCGCATCGGCAGAACCCGTCCTCCCATGCGGAGGTCAACCCATCCTTGTAGGCCGTCCGCAATCGCTTGCACGGTGCCCGTGGTTGCTGGACACGGCGGAGCATGAACTTTCCAATCGACGCCGTCCGGGCGCGCTTTCCCGCACTGGACCATCGTGCCTTCTTCGACGCGCCAGGCGGAACGCAGGTATGCGCGCCCGCGATGGAGCGCATGGTCGCGCACCTCAAGGCCGGCACCGCAAATGCGGGAGGCGCCTTCGCGACCTCGCGCGCAGTCGATCGGCTGAGCGAAGAGGCGCATCATGCCATGGCCGACCTGCTCGGCGGCCGCGCCGAAGAGATCGCCTTCGGGCCCAACATGACATCGCTCACGCTCGCGGTGTCGCGCGCGCTGGCAAGGGACTGGGCGGCCGGGGACAATCTGATCGTGACCCGGCTCGATCACGACGCCAATGTCGCCCCCTGGCTGTCGGCCGCTGCCGATCGGGGCATGGAGATCCGCTGGCTCGACTTCGATCCGGACAGCGGCCGCTTGCGGCTCGACGCTTTGCCGGCGCTGCTCAACGCGCGCACGCGGCTCATCGCGGTCGGGGCGGCAAGCAACGCGCTTGGGACCCTTAACGACGTGCCGGCGATCACGGCCACCGTGCGGGAGCATTCGGCGGCGTTGGTCTATGTCGACGCGGTCCAATCGGTTCCGCACGTCGCCACCGACGTGACGGAAATGGGCTGCGACCTGCTGGCGTGTTCGCCGTACAAATTCTTCGGCCCGCATCAGGGCGTCCTCTGGGGCCGCGCGGACCTGCTTGGGCGGATGCACGCGTACAAGGTACGCCCCGCGGGGATCAAAGGCGCGCGCCGCTTCGAGACCGGCACGCCGTCGTTCGAGGGGCAGGCCGGCGTGCTCGGCACGATCGACTATCTCGAATGGCTCGGGCGCGAAATAGACCCGGCTGCCAACAGCCGCCGCTCCCGTCTGCTCGCGGCCATCGCGGCGAGTGCCGATTATGAGAGCGTCCTTGGCGAGCGGCTGCTTGCCAGCCTGGCGCAAATTCCAGGCCTGCGGCTCTACGGACCGCCGACCATGGACGGGCGTGTTCCGACCTTTAGCTTCACGCTCGCCGGTCACGCCCCCGACGCCGTGGCGCGCCACCTCGCCGCGCGCGATGTGTTCGCCTGGTCGGGGCACTTCTACGCCGTCGAGACAATCCGCCGCCTTCAGCTCGCGGAATGGGGCGGGCTCGTCCGCGTCGGTCTCTGCCATTACAGCACCGCCGACGAGGTGGACCGATTGATCGACGCGCTGAAGGAGCTCTGATAGTTCAGGTTTAGCATTCTAACAGCTCGCCTTGTATGAGCCGCTGTGCGGCATAAGAACCTCGCCGCCTGGTCCGCTAAGTTACCGCCGCCGATAAGGTTCGCCTCGCCCTGCCGGCAGTACCGCGCCTCCGGCTCGGTTGCCGCATAGTAGACGCCTGCACCTCCGAACTCGGCAAGGCCTCCACAACTAGGGCGCTCAAGCCCTCGGCGCCCGCATAGACGGCAGCGGCGACACCTAAAGGCCCCGGGTAGAAGGTACTCGCAAGCGTCGGCCACTCTGCTAGCCGTTCGGGATGACGGTCTTCGATCGATACGGCGTCCAGCTTCGGCAGGCAGTCAGGGTCGTGGTGGGCAGTGTTTCGGCCTATGCCGCGTACCGGCTCCTGCAACTGCCACAGGGCTACTGGGCCGTGTTCACGGTCATCATCGTGCTGCAGGGATCGATTGCATCGACATTCGGCGCGGCGCTCGATCGGCTGATCGGAACGGTGGCGGGCGCACTGGTCGGCGGAGTTGCGACGCTTGCCATCCAGCATGGCGATCTGGCGATCGGACTCGCCCTCACCCTCGTGTTGGCGACCACTGCGTTCGCCGCCGCGATCCGCCCGCAGTTGAAGGTGGCGCCGGTCACCGCCGCGATCTTGCTGCTGACCCAACCGCCGGGCGTGCACATCGCGACCTTCGTGGTTCACCGCATCGTCGAGATTGGACTTGGCGGGCTCATCGGCGTGGCCACCAGCGTGCTTGTGTTTCCGGCGCGCTCCGGGCCTGTTGTGCGGGCGAGAGCAGCGGCCGTGCTGCACCGTATCCAGCGCATGCTGGAACTACTTGCCGTCAGCTTGACCGAAGGGCAGTCACCGGCATTGGCCGATGAGCATCCGCCGCTTCGTCGCGCGCTCGTCGCAGTAGAAAGCGCAGCGGTCGATGCGGAGCGCGAACACGCTTCTGGGCTTGGCTTCGGCACCGCGCCGCCCACGATCACGCGCGCGCTCTGGCGCATTCGCAACGATCTCGTTCTCGTTGCGCGAGCGATCGACGTACCGCTTCCTGACGTCGCTGCTACCATTATCGCCCAGCCTGCCGCCGCGTTCCTTCGTGCGGAGGCGCACTATGCCCAAAGCTGCGCATCTCTACTTCTTGGCGACAGCGATGGGACGCCGAGAGAGCAGGAAACGGCATATCAGGCGTTCGAGGCCGCGTTTGCCGGATTACGCAGTGCAGGCGTGATCCGAACGCTGGCGTTCGCTGAAGCCGGGCGGGTTTTCGGGCTCGCGTTCGCGATTGAGGTGCTGCATCGCGACCTGGCTGAACTCTGCGACAGAGTATCGCAAAGTGGGAAGCATTGACGTCAGAAAGGACCCGCTGTCGGACGTTTGCGATGCCCCTTCCCCGGTTCGAAGGAGACCGTCACTTCATTAACGAAGGTGCAAGCTCGAGCATCACGATCGCCCAACGACGAGCTGACCGCTAGGTGTAGATCGACATCACCGAGGGCGGCTGCAATACGGATAAAATGGTTTCGCAGGCTCAACTGCCCTCACTGCTCCGCCGCATCGCAATCGATCGGGGTGGGACGTTCACCGACGTGGTGGCGGAGCGTGAGGACGGGAGCATCGCGGTCGCCAAACTGCTGTCAGTCGATCCCGGCCGCTACGATGACGCGGCGGTGGAGGCAGTGCGGCGACTGACCGGCGTTGCCGAGGGGCCGCTGCCACCGATCGATGTCAGGATCGGCACCACCGTGGCCACCAACGCGCTGCTGGAACGACGCGGCGAGCCCACGTTGCTCGCGATCACACGTGGCTTCGGCGACGCGCTGGCCATCGGCTACCAGGACCGGCCGGATATCTTCGCGCGCGAGATCCGCAAGGCGCCGCCGCTAGCCGCGCGCGCGGTGGAGATCGACGAGCGGATCGACGTGAACGGCAATGTGCTCCGCACCGTCGACCTTGATGGGGCCGAAACGGCGCTGCGCGAGGCTTTCGACGACGGGTTGCGGGCGGTCGCGATCGTGCTGATGCACGGCTGGCGATACCACGATCACGAGGCGGCGCTCGCCGAACTCGCCGTGCGCATCGGCTTCATCCAGGTCTCCGCCAGCCACCGCGTTTCGCCGCTGGTCCGGCTGGTGGCGCGCGGCGACACGACTATGGCGGACGCGTACCTCTCCCCGGTGCTGCGCGATTACGTCGATGCGCTTGAGCAGGCGTTTGGCGGCTCGCCCTTGTTCATGCAGTCGTCGGGCGGTTTGGCCGAGGCGCGTGGCGTCAGTGGCAAGGACGCATTGCTCTCAGGTCCCGCCGGCGGCATCGTCGGGATGGCCGCGGCCGCGGCAAATGCAGGGGAAGACCGCACCATCGGCTTCGACATGGGCGGCACGTCGACCGACGTGTCCTTGTGGGCGGGCAGCTTCGAGCGGCGACAGGAAGCGGTGATCGGCGGCGTCCGCGTCTCGGCTCCCATGCTGCGCATCGACACGGTGGCGGCGGGCGGTGGTTCGATCTGCCGCTTCGATGGCGGCCGCTTCGTCGTCGGGCCGGACTCGGCAGGCGCCGACCCCGGCCCCGCCTGCTACCGCCGAGGCGGACCGCTGACGGTGACTGACTGCAACCTGCTGCTCGGGAAGATCGTGCCCGCACACTTCCCGGCGGTGTTCGGTCCCGGGCGTGACCTGCCGCTTGACCGCGCCGCGGCGGAGGTGCGACTGGATGCGCTGCTGGACGAGGTGGAGGCCGCGACGGGCACCCGGCCGCATCCGCTGACGGCGGCGGAGGGGCTGGTCGCGATCGCGGTCGCGAACATGGCCAATGCCATAAAGGCGGTGTCAGTCGCGCGCGGCCACGATCCCGCGAGCTACGCGCTGATGAGCTTCGGCGGTGCTGGCGGCCAGCACGCCTGCCTGGTCGCCGACGCGCTCGGCATGAGGAGGGTGCTGGTCCACCCCTACGCCGGCGTGCTTTCCGCCCTGGGAATAGCGCTCGCCGATCGCCGCACAGTGCGGCAGCGGTCGATCGGCGTTGCACTCGGCGATCGGGACTGGCGCCGCGCGCTGGATGAGCTCGCCGCCAGCGCGCGCGCCGAGCTTGGCGAGGAAGCTAGCGTCGCGGCGACCGCGACGCTGCGCTACGCACGCACCGATCAGGGCATCGACGTGGCCGTCGCCGAGGACGCGGTGATGGCGGCGGCGTTCGCGGCGGCGCACCGCGACCGCTTCGGCTTCGACGGCAACGACGCGCTGATCGTCGAGCGGTTGCAGGTAGAGGCGGTGCTCGCGACGCGGCCGCTCGCGTCGGCGGCAGCACCGGTCGCCGCTGATTGTGACGCAAGCGCGACGGCCGAGGTCGTGATGACCGGAGAGCGCCGCCAGGCGCTCCTCCACCGCCGCGATGCGCTGGGGGCCGGCACCCAAATCGAAGGGCCGGCGCTGATCGTCGACGCGACCTCCACCGTTGCCGTCGAGCCGGGGTGGACGGCAGCGGTGTTGAACGATGGCACGCTGCGGCTGACCCGCACCTCCGCACGCCCCGTCGCGGCGACGGCAGACGTCGCGGCCGACCCGGTACGCCTCGCCATCTTCGCGGGCCTCTTCATGGGGCTGGCGGAGGAGATGGGTTCCGCGCTTCAGCGGAGCGCCGCCTCGGTCAACATCAGGGAGCGGCTCGACTTCTCCTGCGCGGTGTTCGACGCCGCGGGGCACCTCGTCGCCAATGCGCCACATATCCCGGTTCACCTCGGCTCGATGGGCGACTGCGTCCGCCACCTGATTGCCAGCCGCGGGGGCGACGGGCGCGGGATGCGGCCGGGCGATGCCTATGCGGTCAACGACCCGTACCGTGGCGGCACCCACCTGCCCGACATCACCGTCGTCCAGCCGGTTTTCGCAGGCGGCGCCGCTCCCGCATTCTTCGTCGCCGCCCGCGGCCATCATGCCGATGTCGGCGGCACCAGCCCCGGCTCCATGCCGGCCGACAGCCGCACCATCCATGACGAGGGCGTCGTGCTCGACGACGTGCTCGTGGTCGCCGAGGGACGGCTGCGCGATGCCGAGCTGCGTGCTCTGTTCGCCGAGGGCGCTCATCCTGCCCGCAACGTCGACCAGAACATGGCCGACATCGCCGCGCAGCTCGCCGCCTGCGCACGCGGTGCGGCCGGTCTGGAGCGGCTCGTCTCCGAGCAGGGTCTGGCGGTCGTGTCGGCCTACATGGAGCACGTCCAGCGCCACGCGGAGGTGCTCGCCCGCCGCGCCATCCGCGCACTCAACGAGGGGGCATTCGCCTATGTCACCGACGACGGTGCGGTTGTGCAGGTCGCAGTGCGCGTCGATCGCGACGCGGGAGCGCTAACGGTCGACTTCACCGGCACGAGCGGACAGCGAACGGGCAACACCAATGCGCCGCTCGCGGTTACACGTGCCGCGGTGCTGTACGTCCTGCGCACGCTTGTCGAAAGCGATACGCCGCTGAACGACGGCTTCCTGCGCCCGGTGACGCTGATCGTGCCGCAGGGATCGATGCTCAATCCCCGTTTTCCTGCCGCGGTGGTGGCTGGCAACGTCGAGACCAGCCAGGTCGTCACCGACGCGCTGATGGGGGCGCTCGGCGCGATGGCGGCGAGCCAGGGCACGATGAACAACTTCACGTTCGGCGATGAGACCCGGCAATATTACGAGACGATCGCCGGCGGTGCGGGTGCCGGACCGGGCTTTGCCGGAGCGAGCGCGGTGCAGACGCATATGACCAACAGCCGGCTGACCGATCCCGAGGTGCTGGAGACCCGCTTTCCGGTGCTCCTGGAGGAATTTTCGGTCCGCCGCGGCTCGGGCGGCACCGGGCAGTGGGCGGGTGGCGACGGTGCCACCCGGCGGATCCGCTTCCTGGCGCCGATGCGCGCCAACATCCTGTCGAACCACCGCACGGTGGCGCCGTTCGGGCTGGCGGGCGGCGGCGACGGTGCCATCGGGCTGAACCGGATCGAGCGCGCCGGAGGTCGGGTCGATCCGCTCGGCGCGACCGCGTCGGCGGACATGGCGTCGGGCGACGTGTTCGTGATCGAGACGCCGGGTGGCGGTGGTTACGGGCGGGTAGGCTGATGCTGGTCCTTGCCGGCGTTGCGGTGATCGCGCTGGGCTTCCTGCTGCGATTCAATCCGCTGCTCGTCATCGTCGTCGCGGCGCTGGTGACGGGCCTGGCTGCCGGCCTCGACCCGGTAGCGATTCTCGCCCGCTTCGGCCACGCCTTCAACGAGGCGCGCTACGTCACCGCTATCTACATGGTGCTGCCGGTAATCGGACTTCTGGAGCGAGCCGGACTGCAGGCGCGGGTGCGCTCGCTAGTGGTGGGACTGCGCGGCCTCACCGTCGGCCGGCTGCTCGCGGGCTACCTGCTCTTCCGCCAAGTTTCCGCCGCGCTTGGCCTCAACGCCATCGGCGGCCCGGCGCAGACGGTGAGGCCGCTGGTCGCCCCGATGGCCGAAGCGGCCGCAGCGCGCCAGGGCGCGATCGACCTCGATCAGGTCCGCGCGCTGGCCGCAGCGACCGACAATGTCGGGTTGTTCTTCGGCGAGGACATCTTCATCGCGATCGGCTCCATCCTGCTCATGAAGGGCGTGCTCGACGGCTTCGGCATCCACGTCGAGCCCTTCCATATGTCGGTATGGGCTATCCCGACCGCGCTCGCCGCCTTCCTGATCCACGGTCTGCGATTGTGGCTGCTCGACCGACGTCTGGCGAGGACGGTGCGGTGATCGGGGTCGGCTTCGTCTACCTTGTCGCGGGAGCGTTCTTCGCCGCATGCGCACTGATGGGGATCGCCGACCGGCGCTGGGCGAACGCGCTTTTTCACGGCCTGCTCGCACTCTCGTTCGTGGCCGGCGACCGGATCGGCGATCTCGGCAACGGCGTCCTCGTCCTTGTTCTGGTCGCGACGGCGACCTCCGGCCGCATGCGGCGCGGTGGGCCCGCCGAGGATGCGAGCCCACGCGGCCCCCTGCTTGCGCTCACGCTGGTCGTCCCAGCGGCAGCGCTCGGCGGCACGCTGATCTTTCAGCGCGTACCGGCGCTGGTTGATCCCCGCCAGGCGACGCTGCTCGCGCTCACCGTCGGCGTGCTCCTGGCGCTCGCGCTCTGCCACCTGCTTCTGCGGCCGGCACCGCTCGATGGCGTCCGGGCCGGGCGGCGATTGCTCGACGAGATCGGCTGGGCCGCGGTGATGCCGCAGCTGCTCGCAAGCCTCGGCGCGGTGTTCGCAGCCGCCGGAGTCGGCGAGGTTGTCGGCCGCCTCACCGCTCATGCGATCCCGGATGGCAGCGTGCTCGGCGCGGTGATCGTCTACGCCGTGGGCATGGCGCTGTTCACGGTCGTCATGGGCAACGCCTTTGCCGCCTTTCCGGTGATGGCGGCCGCGGTGGGCATCCCGCTGCTGGTCCGTCAGCACGGCGGCGACCCGGCGCCGGTCGCAGCGATCGGGATGCTCGCGGGCTTCTGCGGCACGCTGCTGACGCCGATGGCGGCGAACTTCAACATCGTCCCCGCCGCGCTGCTTGAGCTGCGCGATCGCCACGGCGTCATCCGGGCACAGGCCGCGACGGCGGTGCCGCTGCTGCTGTTCAACATCGTCTTGCTATGGTGGGTGGTGCGATGACGACGCTGACGCCCGAGCTTGCCAGCCGCATGGCGCGGATCACGCTTGATCATATCGGCCGCGCATGGCCCTACAAGCTCGATCACGTCCTGACGGGGCCGCACGACGCCCTGATCCCGGCGGCTTTGCACCCGATCTTCCACGGCAGCTTCGACTGGCACAGCTGCGTCCACGGCTGGTGGCAGCTGCTAACGCTGCGTCGCCTTTTCCCAGACTTGCCGGCAGCGGCGGCGATCGCGACGCGCGCCGACGCTATGCTGGCGCCCGCGCTGGTAGCGGGCGAGCTCGCCTATCTCGAAAGGCCGACGAGCGGCGGGTTCGAGCGGCCCTACGGCTGGGCCTGGCTGCTGGCGCTCCACGCCGAGGCGGAGAGGCACGACGCCGGCTGGGGCGAAGCGCTGGCACCGCTAGCCGCCGCCTTCGCCGCGCGGTTCGGTACCTACCTGCACAAGCTCACCTATGCGATCCGCGCCGGGACGCACGGCAACACCGCGTTTGCGCTAGTGCTCGCCCGCAACTGGGCGGCGATACACGACCCGGCGCTCGTCGGGCTGATCGACGCGCAGACCCGCGGATGGTTCGACGGTGATCGCGGCTGCCAGGCTTGGGAGCCGTCGGGTGACGACTTCCTGTCTCCGGCGTTGACCGAGGCGCTGCTGATGAGCCGCGTCCTGCCGACGCCGGCGTTCGCGAGGTGGTTCGACGCGTTCCTCCCCGACCTGTCCCGGGGCGAACCCGCGACCTTGTTCCGCCCGGCAGAGGTTTCGGACCGTAGCGACGGCAAGATCGCGCACCTCGACGGTCTAAACCTGAGCCGCGCCTGGTGCTGGCGATCGATCGCGTCCGCGCTCGGTGAGAGCCACCCCGCCTTCCTGCGCATGATGGACGCCGCCGATTGCCACCTCGTCGCCAGCCTGCCGCACCTCGATGACGATTACATGGGCGGTCATTGGCTGGCGACCTTTGCGCTTCTCGGAACGACCAAGTCTTGGGACTAAGACCCAAAGATAGGCCTTGAACGCTATCTCCCAACGCTCGAATAGCGGACGAGTGTGAGTGCGCTATACGTGCGGCCGCTCAAGCAGTTGGGCGTCCCAGCCAAGCATTGCTGTATCGACAACAGCCATTAGCTCGTGGAGCTTTGTTCCATCGCGCGCGATGAGCGACAGGCCGTTCTGCACTGCCTGGACGAAGCGGGCGAGACGATGGCTATCCACCGAGTGATCGATCTCACCGGCAGCTTTCGCCCTTTCGATCCGGTCCTTGAGCCGGACGAGCGTGACGTTGCGCGCCGAAGCCACGAGCGCGCCCAGTCCCTCGTGCCCCTCGGCTCCGACCGCGGACAATGTCACCATGCAACCGTTCGCAGCCTCGATGAGCCCTGCCGCCGTGTCGCGGAGGAACGCCTCGACTGCGTCCCGCGCCGTCTCCGCCGCGAAGAAGCCGCTCCATGCTGTCGCTTCATGCGTGCGGCCATAGTGCTCGAGTGCTTCGGCGTAGAGCGCCTCCTTCGAGCCAAAGGCCGCATAGAGGCTGGGCGAGCCGATCCCCATCGCCGCCGTCAGATCGGACATCGAGGTCGCGGAATATCCTTTGCGCCAGAACAGATGCATCGCAGCGGCCAGCGCCTTCTCGCGATCGAACGCACGTGGCCGCCCACGAGGAGCCGCTTCACCTTTCTGCTTGCTGCCTCCTACATTCTGCATCGTTCGATATATAATCTGTTGACGCGTGCCTGCAAAGCGCACATCTATTCTGTATCGAACGACACAGAAGGACTCGACAGTGCAGGAATTGAACGGAAAGCGGGCGCTCGTCACCGGCGGCTCGCGCGGCATCGGCGCGGCCATCGCGATCGCGTTGGCCGACAAGGGTGCGGACGTCGCCATCACCTTTGAGCGATCGGCGGAGCGTGCCGAGGAGGTGAAGGCGGCTATCGAGCAGAAAGGCCGCAAGGCCATGGCGATCCAGGCCGACAGCGCCGACCCGGCGGCGATCCAGCGTTCGGTGAACGAGGCGGCCGATGCGCTCGGCGGCCTCGACATCCTCGTCAACAATGCCGCGATCGCGCGCTATAACAGCATTGCGGACTTCACCGTCGAGGACTTGGACGCCCTTCTTGCGGTCAATGTCCGAGGGCCGGTGCTCGCCACCAAGGCGGCAATCCCGCACCTCCAGGCAGGCGCCCGCATCATCAACATCGGCTCGGGCGGCGCCGACCGGATCGTGGGAGCGACCGGCACCGTCTACTACATGACCAAGTCGGCCCTCCAATCCTTCACGCGCGGCTTGGCGCAGGAGCTGGGGCCGCGCGACATCACCGTCAACCTCGTCCAGCCGGGCTCGACGAATACGGAAATGAACCCCGAAAGCGGTGAGTTCGCCGATTTTCAGCGCAGCCTCATCCCGCTTGGCCGCTTCGGTCAGCCGGAGGACGTCGCCGCGGCGGTCGCGTTTCTGGCAACGCCTGCGGCCCGGCAGATCACAGGTGCCATCCTCAACGTAGACGGCGGGGCGCTCACCTGAGAACCGTCTCGGCACGGCGTCGCTTGATTGCGCCGGTCCGTGTCCGATACCAGCCTGCTGGCATGCGCTGCGCTCGTACAGGTGGTCCGGCCCTCCATCGACGCCCCGCATGCGAGGCGATCCGCTGCATGTGGAGCAATTGCCTCAATAGGCGAAGCGGATGCCCAGCCGGAAATAGCGGCCGATACGATCGTAGAGGCCCGCCACCGACGTGTCGGGGTGCGGCGGCGCCACGTTCGCGACGTTGTTCACCACCGCGTAGAGTTCCACCTTCCGGCGCGCCTCGGTGAGGACGTTCAGCGAACCCGACAGGTTGAGGTAGAAGCGGGACGCAACCTGATTGTTGGTGACGGAGATCGGCGAGGCCGGGTTGTAATCGGGGTCGGACTCGTCGAGCAGGCTCTTGTCGGCCTTGCCGCCCTGGATGTAGCGCCCTTGCGCGGTAAGCGAGAACAGGTCGCTGGCATAGGTGAGGCTGCCGTTGACCTGCCAGTGCGGCAGGCTGGTCGCGCCGGTGTTGACGCCCGAGGTGAACCCGCCGACCTGGCCCGCGCGGTTGATCACGCTGCCCTTGGTCGTCAGCACGCCCGCCGCGTTGAAGGTGCGGGGCGTGCCGAACGCGTCGTCGGTGATGAGGTCGGGCACGTAGGTGCCGAACACGCGCGCCACCAGGCTGCCGGCACCCAACCGGTGACGGTAGCTCATGTCGAAGTCGACGCCCCGCGTGCGAATGGAGGCGAGGTTGAACAATGGCGTGGAGACCGAGACCAGGGTCGTCCCGTTGCGCGCCACCAGCGAACAGAAGAAGCCGCCGGCCGGATTGCCGGCCGTCTCGGCGAAGCAATTGTCGAGCACCTGCTGCGCACCGTAGCTGGCGATCGCGCCCTTCAGGTTGATGTCGTAATAATCGACCGAGATGTTCAGCCCGGGCGCGAAACGCGGGCTGAGCACCACGCCCGCGATCTTGGTGCGCGCCTTCTCCGGCTGCAGCGTGGCGCTCGGCTGGGTGATGACGGGATAGGCCGCCGTCACCCCGTTGAAGGGGCTGCGCACGGTGGTGACGGTGGTGAAGCTGGAGAATAGTTCGTTGGCGTTGGGCGCGCGGATGTCACGCGACAGGACGCCGCGCAGCTTCACCCCCGCGATGGGCTCGTAGGTAGCGCCTACCTTCCAGGTCCGGACCGCACCCGAGAAGCTGTAGTCGGTGTAGCGGAAGGCGCCGTTCAGATCGAGCGCGCGCGCGAACGGCAGGTCCCTGGCCAGCGGCACGGCCGCCTCGATATAGCCCTCCTTGGTCCGGAACGTGCCGGCGAACGGCTGGGGATTGGAATAGAAGAACCCGCGCGCGGCCGAGATCGGATCGACCACGCTGACGGACCGATCACGCCGGATCTCGCCGCCGATTGCCACCGCGACGGGCCCCGCCCAGGTGCTGAACGGCGTGCCGCGCAGGTTCACCGCGCCCACCTGCTGCGTGGTGGTGACCCGCTGCCGCGCGGTGCCGAGCACGTAGGACGTCGCGGCCGCGCTGGCCGCGTTGGTGCCGAACAGGTTGAGCGGCGCGCATCCCGCCGCAGCGGCGTTGGCCGCCGCGCCGGACCCAGGCAGCAGCGCGCGACAGGTCGCCTGGCCGCTTGCCGGATCGACCACGGCATCGATCGCCAGCGCATAGCGGGCGACGATGCGGTTCTGGCTGGTGAGCGAGGTGAACCGGTTGCGGCCATATTCGTAATAGCCATCCCAATTCCACCCGCCACCCAGCTCGCCGCTGGCGCCTGCGGTGCCACGGATGGTCTCGTTCTTGTTGTCGTTGATCGTCTGGCCGTAATCGAAGGCGGAGCGGCCGAGCGAAATGGCCTGGACGCCGTTGGCGACCATCAGATCGCGGATGGAGGCCGGCAGGAAAGCGTTGTCGCGACGGATGATGTTGGTGGAGGTGTTGGAGTCCCGCGGCGATGCGCCGCCATAGACGGAGCCGGACCGCGCATAGCCGCCTTCCGCAAACAGCTTGAGCGCGTCGCTGACGGCGAAATCCGCATGGGCGAAGCCGACATAGCGTTTGACCGGCAACACGATGGAGAAGCCGAGCCGGGTCGGCATGCCGTCGGAGGTGCCGTCGGACGCGGTGCCCGTGCGGAACTGCGCGTCGTTGCCGTAGCTGAACGGCACGGGCATCCCGCCGGGCGCGAACTGGATGCCGAGCAAAGGCGAGGTGGCGGCGAGTGCTGCCGGCGTGCAGCCGACGGTTGCGCAGCTGCCGTTGATCAGGCCGCCCACGGTGGAATTTGTATAGCGCGCGTCGATCGCATAGGTGCGGGATGGAAGGCCGGCGGGGCGCGTCGCAGGATAGGAGACGATTTCGTCGGCCAGCGTGCCCCAGGGCCGGTCGGCGAAGCTTCGGACGCCATCGATCTTCACATACTCGCCGCCGATGACGAAGCTGCCGCGATCCGCGGCGAACCCGGTGCCGTAGCCGAGCGACGCGCGCCATTCCCGATTGTCGCCATAGGTCGAAATGGCGGTGGAGAAGTCGCCCTTGAGGCCGCGCAGCTTCTTGTCGAGGAGGACGTTCACCACGCCCGAGATCGCGTCGGAGCCGTAGGCCGCGGACGCGCCGCCGGTCACGACCTCCAGCCGCTCGACCAGGATGGTGGGGATCAGGTTGAGGTCGACCTGGCCGGTCGCGGCGGACGGGACGTGGCGGCGGCCGTCCACCAGCGTCAGCGTGCGGATATTGCCCAGGCCGCGCAGGTCGGCATAGGTCTGCCCGGTCGAGTTGAACGAAGTGGTGGCGGTCTGGTTGTTCTGGCTGGGGCGGAAGGCCGGGATCTCGTTCAGGAAATCGCCAACGTTGGTGCTGCCGCGCCGCTGCAGGTCCTCCGCCGAGAGCACTTTGGTCGGCGTCGGCGCATCGAAGCCCTGCCGCGCCACGCGCGAGCCGGTCACGATGATCTCGCCCGTGCCCGCTTCCGCCGAGGTGGCCGGCGCGGCGGTCGCGGCGGCGGGGTCGGCGGGCTGCGGCCGCGAGTTGGCGACGGGATCGGTCGCACCGGTGTCCGGGGCGGCGGTCGCCGCGCCGGGCTGGCCCGGAACCGGCTGGCTACCCGATGCCGCGCCCTGGGCACGGGCGGGCCCAGCCACCAGCGCCATCAGCTGAAGCGTAGCCGAACACGCAAGCGCCACCTTGAGCTTCACG
>Ga0325400_1002009_pt1 | contig 17401 bp, 3 predicted proteins | sample PopdelMetagenome_2_FD_205662 | JGI IMG/M metagenome (GOLD analysis project Ga0325400, IMG submission 205662) | Populus deltoides microbial communities from Bellville, Georgia, United States - Xylem-PdKOR-R1 | ecosystem: Host-associated > Plants > Phyllosphere > Stem > Wood/Secondary xylem... | reverse complement strand
TTAGGGTTTCTCTAGTTTTGTTAGGGTTTCTCTAGTTTTGTTAGGGTTTTTACTCCTCCATCTTTTCGAAATCTTCCTTCTTCTATCTAGCGCCGCCCTTAAGATCGCCTTCCTTATAAAATGGAAGCGTTTTGAGTCATAGCTGCGCAATATTAAACTTTTCTTAGGAGCTTCTCCATAGGGTTTTCCTATCGAGTTTCTCTGTCTTCCCTCCTGAATTATTTTCCGGAGGCATTTTCTTTGTCTTTGGATCTGTTTGCTTGTCCTGTTTTTTGAACTGCTAGGTACGTGATAGTATTAAACTCTATTCTTATCTATGCTTGTTCCAATCAATGGGAGCTGCGGGTCCACTGATGCCCATATGAATGCATGTCTCATAATTAGATGGGAAACAATTAAACCCTTCTATATCTTTTGCTCATTTGCTATTTTTTGATGTGGGTTCCTTTTTATTTGGATAAAATTTTCATGAAATTGGCAAGTATGATGATTCAATTAGATGTGTGAATGGAAATTAATCCATATTGAACTCAACATTTTGAGGCATTTTTAATTGTCTGACTTGCGTGTTTTCTATATTACCTATTTTTTAATCTTAGCGTTGCAAGTTATTATTTTGGCTGTTTTAATTTGTGGTCGATGATGATAAATCCAAAGGCTTGTTTCTCAAAACATTCGCAGTGGCCGTCTAAGTGCTTTCGCCTTCGCCAGGCTTGAGAGCTTATGCTGCTTTTATCCTTCCTTGGATGTCTGAGATCTCGCTTCCATATTCTATATTAGTTCAACTCTGCTGCATCGTCGTTAATGATGCTGCTATGTGTTATCAACATGGATTTGACCCCAGTATTCTGATGTTTTTTCTCTAATGTAAATGATTATGTCTACGTTTCTTGTTGATGATGATAAATCCAAAGGCTTGTTTCTCAAAACATTCGCAGTGGCCGTCTAAGTGCTTTCGCCTTCGCCAGGCTTGAGAGCTTATGCTGCTTTTATCCTTCCTTGGATGTCTGAAACTTCACTTTCTTATTGCATTTCTCTATACTCTGTGTTGAAGGCAGTTGTGTTAATCTGTGATTTGTTTTGATAATACCGTTAGTAATAAAGGTAACCTGATAAATTATTGCTCTTCGCTTGGTTTCTGTTGATGATGATAAATCCAAAGGCTTGTTTCTCAAAACATTCGCAGTGGCCGTCTAAGAGCTTTCGCCTTTGCCGGGCTTGAGAGCTTGTGCTGCTTTATCCTTCCTTGGATGTCTGAAACTCTAATCCTTCCTAATGAAACTTGCAGTTTCTGTTTATAATGACTTTTGAGATTTGCAATTAGAATTTTTGTCTGTCTGTCTGAATTTTAAACATGTCATTGTGTAATCAAATAATGTCTCCTTCATTGTCTCCATTCATAAATGTTGTGATTTTTGCTGAATCAAGCAGTGCTCTGATACAATCATGATATCCATGCTGAAGTATGATATTGTTTTCTGGAAATGTAGTGTTAGTGGTCGGTTTTTATAAATGCAAGGAATTGTCTTGAATCGTATCTGTGGCTGTAAAAGAGCTTTTGCCTCCTCAATCCCCTGATGTTTGAAGCTTGCTACCAATCCTTTTTCCCAAATATTATGAACAAAAATTACAGTAAAGGTAAAATAAAGTAAGAAAATTACTTTGGTTTCAAGACAAGTGGGACTTTCTCATCAACCCAATTAGCTGTATCATGAGTTGGAGCAAAACGGATTGTCTGATTTCCGAGTTTTTTACCACACGACAGAGTGCAATTCTAGCTGCAGATTAAATGGTCTCTTTTTTGATCCATACTCTCAGTCCTTCCTTGCATGCGTTTTCTTGCTCTTCTGGGGAGGTGACACTAGCTTTGAAATTGGCAAGGGCTTTTTATATATGATAACAATAATCTTATAAATAATTAAATGTTTTTGTTGATTCTTTTTTTAAAAGAATATTAAATGCGAGCACACTATATATAATAAAATATAATTCAGGATGTAAAATATAATTTTCAAACTATAAAAAATATTTCCAATTTAAATTAAATTTGATGACTTTTCTTTAAAAAGTAGAATTTAGATTAAGAAAATGCATTTTCTCTTTAATAATTTTTTTTTACTGCGAACATTTAACTATAATTGTTTAATTAAGTCTAATGAATTTCAAAAAATAGCAAAGTTTTATTAAATTCAGATAAGATAATCACTTAAATCACAAAATGAGTGGATTAACTCATTGAAAATATGGCTATAATTACTTTTCAAAATGTTTTTTATATTAAAATATATTAAAATAATATTTTTTTAATTTTTAAAAAAATTATTTTTAAAATCAGCACATCAAAACATTTAAAATATATAAAAAAAATTTAAATTTTTAACAAAATTAAATTAAATTTTTAAAAACAAGAGTTATCGGGACCTCTAAATAAAGATGAATCTAACCCATGTGAACAGTAAAGCAGATATCTACAACCACAAGTATTTAGTTTGCAATTATAATTTGCTTGCAAGAAAGTGAGTCGAACCACACAATCATACAGAGCCAGGACACATTTGTCAGGATCGACATGTCCATCATATACTTAATAAAATTAACATGGTAGTAGATCTTCACAAAATAAAATCGTAATTCATCAGAATGATACTAGCAACAGCAGGGGGCAGTGAGTCAAGATGGTGATGTTACCTTCCAAAATGAAAACTTATTTGGAAACAACACTACTTACCAAGGAAACAAGATCACTTTCCATTGTAACAAAAAAAATCAATCAATCAAACCTTTTCTCGGAAAAAATAACTATAAAAAAACTGTCAAGAATTGTTACAAGTTAGAACCCTAAAAAATCAAGAATATCATAACAAAATAGTTGGTTTTCATTCACTTGTAGAAGGACATTACATCCTTTAATATATTAAAACTACAAAACTCTAATAATAGTGAAACTAAAAAAAACCTAATAATATACTAAATAGAAAAATTATATCCTTTAAATAAAAAGAAGAAAAATTCTAAACTAAATAAAAACTAAAAATAACCAAGAAAAATATTTACTTTCTAAGAAAAAAGAAAAGCTCTCTAACATAATAATGTTCTTGGAGCAAAACCTTTCTCAATTAGAAACCATCCTCCTCTACCATGAACATGTCATTTTCTATGAACTCAAAACATGGTGATTCAGCAGCACATAGCAAAAAAACAAAACCTGGGAATCATTGGACAATGATACCAACTAAAGCCGATGAAAGCAAAGGATGATGAAACTTGTTACTAGTCAAAACAACAAGGGATGAAAGCAAATGATATTAGAATTTATTACAAGTCAAAACTCTCAAAGACCAAGAATACTATAATAATAGAAAAACTCATAAAATACTTCATTTTTATTATTCAAGTCTCATTTGTCAAAAAGCTATTACTGTGGTATCCACTGTTGTAAAACTAGAAAACTTTAATAATACAAAATAGAAAAACTCAAAAGCCTAATAAACTGAATAGGAAAATGTAAATTATTCCTTAAGCCCTCTCTACCCCTTCAAGCACCAGAAGACAACTGCTTCAATTTCTCTAGGCAGCGACATCTCTTCATGTCCATCAAATTCAAAATCATCACCGCCCTCAAAAGTTACTATTCCTATGCTTAACCATTGCAAAGCAATTGCTTCATCCTCAAAACTGTGTTGCAGTGTGTGATAAATGATAATTCCTGCTGGGACGTAAGTGTTTCAACAGCTAGCAGCAATGGTCAATCTCATATGTATTTCAAATCATTTCTCACGACGAGCTATAGACCAACACAGTTTATTTGAGTTGATTTCACCTATTTGCATTTCCTAAATTAAAAATTACAAATTTCAGCATGTTTGTTCTAATCTCCGAAGCCATGCTCAGACCCTACATTCCACAACATACCAATCTAGGAAAAAAAAAACATCATGGAAGAAGAAATGTTTTCATCAGTCTGACCGAGAAAGAATGTTCCCTCGCATTGCAGTAAGAACATTAAAGAAAAACAAGGAAAATCCTACTAGTACCATTTTGACAACAGGAATATACAAGAAAACAGGAATGGGGGAGCCATGAGAAACCAAGCTAGTATAAGAAAGTCCTACCAGTCACTCTCATCTCATCAATTTATAGTCAAAAGGCAAACTTATTTTGAAAAAAAAAAAACATTCATAAGTTAAACAAGATCAATTTCCATGGTGGAAACAAAGGAAAATTAATCATCCTAGCTTAAAGAAGAGCCCATAGATTCAACAAGAAGCTGCTTTGCACAAAACAAATAAAATCCCAGTTTTGCAACAAGCATGGCAAAGCATAAATAAAGATAACTAAAATGAAGATGACACAATAAGGATAGGCTAATGCTTGGGGGGAAAACTTCATTCAATTCTAATTACCATCTTCCAAAATCTTTTACCACAAATTGTAACAACTGCAATTCCCACCAAAATAAATCAAAACTACATCACCAATAACAATAGCAGTAGAATGAATAATCAAAATCAATCAAGAAACCCAGTTTGACGCCAAACAGCATTCCTAACCTGTCTCAGATCCCTTCCTTTCAACGTCCTCCCAACCCCTTCGAGAACCGAAAATGTTGTCTTCGGCGACCGCCTCGACCCTCGTGCCACAATCTCATGAGGCGGCAACATCTCTTCGTCTCCATCAAACTCACCATCATCATCCTCCTTAAACCTGCTATTCCTCTGCTTCGCCATTGCAATCGACAACACCGGCACATTCATCGGGGCCGACTGGTTCAATTTCCTTATCGGTACCGACTGCGACGCGTATTCCGCCACGTGAGGCGATCTTGGAATTAATGGGATTGCTCTAGCCGACGACGAAGAAGATGATGATGATGATGATTGAAGTGAAGGCTTGCGGTAGAGAACCGTGTTGTGGTTGGTTTCTGGTAACGCCGCGAGAATGCCCGAGTTCTTAGGGAAAGCTGTGAGGTGGTTAGATTTACTTTGGAGGTTGTTGGCGGAGGTGGTTGTTGGAGAGGAGGAGGAGGAATTGCTTAGGCTTTGATCGGTGTAATCGTTGGTCCAGAGAATATCATCCTCGTTGAGCTCATCTCCGTTACCGTTACTGTCACCGTTTCCGTCGGCCAAGGAGGAGGAGGAGGAAGTGGAGGAGGGGATGCCGAGGAAACGGTATCGGGAGGCGGGGTCCATCCGATTTTTTTTCAATTGATGGAGAATTAATAATGCGTAGAGCTGGTTGATACAAGATTTTATATGTGTATTTATAGATTTTTTCAGTACAAAGGAAAAAAAAAAAAAAATATATATATATATATATATATATATATATATAGTAAAAAGGGAGAGCAGGGATTAGTGGGGACTGATGTGGCGGAGAGGAGTGGCGCAGGAGTAGAAGTGGGAGAGGAAAAGTGGAGAGAGACGGAGAGAGAAAGGGGGGCTTGTGGGGGCCGAAAGGTGTGTGGGTCCGATGGGGTCGGTGTCATGGATGGCGTGGCTGATGTCATTTTTTGGGTTCCTGCCGAAGTCTACATACGGTTCGAGAATTCGTATCTACAAATTAAAAATTAAAAATTAAATAAAATTCTAAAAGGCGTGGAAAAATTACTATAGCTTTCCACGCCTTTCACTTTTCCATTTTTAATATATTATATTATTATAATTATTATATTATATTATAATATATACTAAAAATTAAATAAAACGCTAAATTATTATTTTTTTAATTTTTTTGTTTTTTTCAATGAATTTTTTTGATTGATCCCGGGTTTGATGGGTTTGTTTGATTTGACGAGTTAACCCGGATTTTTTTCTTTTTAATTAAATTTTTTCATTTAGTTTAGTTTGTTAATGTTAAATTTTTTTATATTTAATTATCAGACTTTCATGACACGTATCCCGGACTTTACGGGTTAACTTGGTTTGACGGGTAACCTAGTTAATTTTGGGTAAACCCATCAATTGTTTTTTTCTATTTAATTATCAAACTTTGATGACGTAAATCCCAGACTTGACGGATTAACCTGGTTTGAAGGGTTAACCTAGTTAATTCAGATTTTTTTTCTTTTTCTTTATTAGTTTTTTTCTTCCTATTGGTTTTTTTCTTTGTTTTTTCTTTTTAATTAATCTATTTAATTATCATACTTTTATGACACGACCTTATAGCCAGACTCGCATCTAATGCTCTAGGGTCCGGTGTTGCAGCCAGGCTCACTTAAACTTAAGTCATATAAGTTTAATGTTATTATTAATATTATAAATAGTATTCTTTAGTCAAGTGTTGCAGCAAGACCCAAGGTTTTTGGATATATCTTTGCAGAAATACCTAACACTCTTAGATCTTAGCATTTTTTTATATTTTTATGCAAGAAAAAAAAATTAACCCGTGGCGTGTGCCTTTGTTTTTTTTTTCCTTTTTAAGACTTTTAGTTTGAATAACACGGTGCAATCCACAGTGAAAAAACTTATGTCTTTAGTTTAATTTTTTTATCTATAGTTTCTTAATATTAAATTTTTTCTGTTTAATTATCACGCTTTCATGACACGGATCCTAGGTTTGATGGTTTAACCTAGTTGATTCAGATTTTTTTTTCTTCATTAGTTTTTTCCTTCCTGTAGGTATTTTTTTCTTTGCTTTTTCTTTTTTAATTAATCTTTTCTTTAAAATTTAGTTCATTAATATTAATCTTTTTCTATTTAGTTATCACACTTTCATGACACGAATCCCAGGTTTAACGGGTTAACCTGATTTGGCGAGTTAACCCAATTGATTCAGATTTTTTTTCTTTTTTCTCATTAGTTTTTTGTTCTTTATGTTGGTTTTTTTTCTTTGTTTTTTCTTTTTAATTAATCTATTTAATTATCACACTTTTATGACACGACCTTGCAGCTAGACCTGCATCCAATGCTATTGGGTCTGGTAATGTAGTCAAACCCACTTAAACTTGGGTCATGCAAGTTTAATGTTATTATTAATATTATAAATATTACTCTTAGGTCAGACGTTGCAGCCACACCCAAGATTCTTAGGTATAGCTTTGCAGAAGACCTAATACTTTTAAATCTTAATTTTTTTATATTTTTTATGCAAAAAAAATTAATTTACGGCATCACGCGAGTCATGTAACTAGTAAAAAAACTAAAAGAGGTTGAAAAAACATTGCACGTGTATACACAAGTCACTGAGGAAAGCAATGATGTTTTTTCAACCCTGGTCTTTTGTACAAAAACCTTGCCTAAGTTTTAATGGTATAATTATTTTTGCACATGATAATTTTGGTAATCTAAATTTTGTTTTTTTTTTCTCTTATCATTAGGGTTAGTTTTGCATTTTACATACTTGGTGCACAGCAAAAAAAATATATTTACTTGCCATTGGAAGGAAAAAAAATAGATGGAGGGTCATTTCGTAATATCCAATTATGTTGCACATTAAAACAACTTTTGCACCCTTGATGCAAAATGATTTAACTCTAGAATTAAAGGGTGGTTTTAGTCATTATGTTCATGGGTTTTTTTTTTTTTGTAATCAATGGTAGGGGTGGGGTTATTTAAGTATTTTTTTAAAAAGGAAAAATTTGGCTCGTGCTGTGACTTTTCAACGTATATTGCTGATTAGAATGGAAAAAAGGTTGTTCCAGGACATCATCAGCATCGCCTCGGTGTCCCTTCCCTAGATATTTGACGCGTGCACCGACAGATCTTCGGTTTGTCACTGGCGGCCAATTATTTTTTTCTTTTTTCTTTCATCTCTCTTTCTCGGATTTTGTGCCCTCCCACCCGATTTTCCAAGCCAGACCCTAAATTTCTATTTTTTTTATTTAGTCCCTTTGTTTTTGGTTCTATTTAAAAAAAATCATCGAATTAGTTTTTTGTTTTGTCAAATTTAGTTTTTGATCTTTTAATTGTTATTTTTTCTAGGCTGAGATAATTTTTAGAATTGCATTTTTTTTTAGATTCCACACTCCTTAATTTTTTTTTTCCTAATAGTTTTAATCCTCATTCTTTCTATTGTTGTTTTCTTTGCTTCGCAAAATTTTTAAAATTAGAATTTTCTTACCCGATTTAATTCTTCAACATTTAATTGGTTTGGATTTGACCTTCGTTATGCCCGTGTCTAAGATTTCACAGAGTGCGGACTTTGAAAATTAACCTGGCTTCATGAGATTTTCCTAGGATTGTTTGGGTTTTTTTTATCATTTTTAAAAGCTAATATTTTTTTGATTTCATCCTTCAATATTTATTTAATTAAAGATTGAGCTTTTTTTTTTTTTTTGCATGCTTTCTCTAGCCTCGATTTTATTATTATTATTTATTTAATTAGGTTACCTAAGATATTCTTATTTGTTATTCTTTGTTATATTTTTTTTAAATAAAATTATTCTTTAATTAAATAAAATTAATTTATTTAATATAGACAAACACTCAATTCTTTTTTTTTTTTGTGGTGAGTAATGTCCACAATAGAGTGGCGGTGATTTTCCACCGATTTTTTTTTCTTATGCTTATAGGTGTAATATCAATGACTTATTTGTTTTGACTTGTTGATGCCATATGTTTTTTATGGTTTGTATGCTGTTGTTGCATATAATTTAAATCAAATTATTAGATTACCATGTTTTATTGGATCCAGTTGACTTAATGACTCCAATATCAAGTTTTTCTTGTTTTTATAATTTTTTCTTTGCTAGAAAACATGTTAACAATATCTGAATATATTTTTTACGTTCAATAAAAATTTGATCTTACCCGTTGAATATTAGGTCTTATTGGATCTAGTCTAGGACTATTACTTTTGGTATTTAAAAAAATATCAGGAGATTGCAAACGTGTTTTAAAATAGAAAAAAAATTAAGATTTAGGTCATAAATCTAGCCGAGTTAAATAAATTTGTCTTATCCCACGACATCAGATGCATTGAATAAAGAAATAAAAAAAAGTAATCATGGTAAAAAAAATTAATGAAAAAGAAAAAAAACAACAAAAATACATTTCAATCTAGCCAAAGGTGTCACAAAGAAAATAAAAAATCAAAAGTGAAGAAATGACCCAAGCAAATCTGAGTGCGCTTGTCAGCATGCAACCCATGTATAAGGCCATGATAATTTTTATAGAAATATGAAAAAAGGATAGAATACAAAGCGTCGAAGGATAAAAAAGACTAATATCACCTGAGGCAACATTTCAAACTCATCACCTCGATTATAAGCCTAGTGCAACCCTACTAACGATAACCATAACTCTCAATTCGCAACCAACCCGATATCAAAAGATAAAATTAAAAAAAATTAAAAAAACCCCAAAAAATATTAGTAATATAAAAGAATGAGGATCAAATGCTAAAAAAATCAGGATGAAAAAAAAAGAGAGCAAACATTTTACAAAAGAAATCAAGTTAAAATCTAAAATTAAAAGAAAAATAATCAAATCTAAAACCAAAACAAAATAAGAGGAAAAATAACATTTTAATGTTAGATGATGAAAATGAAATAAAAATTAATTTGAAAAAAGCCCCTCAAAAACATTAGTAATGTAAAAGAATGATGACTAAATGCTAAACAAAAAATTAAGAGGGTAAATAAATTCATTGATTCAAGGGTGAAATTAAAAAAAAAAAATCAAACATTTCACAAAAGAACTCAAAACTAAAACCCCCCAAAAAAAGATCAAATCTAAAATCAAAACAAAATAAGAGGGAAAATAACATTTTAATGTTAGATGATGAAATCGAGAAGAAATTGAATTTTATAAAAGGCCCCACAAAAATAGTAATATAAAAGAATGAGAACCAAATGCTAAACAAAAAAATAAGGGGGGGAATAACATTAATTGATTCAAGGGTAAAATTGAAAAAAAAATCAAACATTTGACAAAAGAAACACACACACACACACACACACACACACACACATATATATATAAAAACTCAAAATCAAAAGAAAGAGGATAAAAAAATAACATTTCAATCAAGAGTGAAGTTGAAAAGAAAATTAAAGTTTTAAAAAGAAATTAAGACAAAAATCATTCAATCAAAAGCAAAATGACTGAATCAAATATCAAGAGAAAATAAGAAGAAAACATGGATTTTTTGATTGGATAGCTCGTTTTCCAAGGAAAATAGAGAGATAAAAAAAAATATCATCAGAGACAAAACCACCTACCGAACCACCACACATGCCATCTCATTTGGAAGAGGACGTTATGATCTTTCTAACGCCACTGTGAGAGGGCAATTCCCACCACCAGATCCTCCACATGCAATACTTAAAGCGTGAAGAGAAAATAACGAGCTAGCAAACTTTCTTTTTAAAATATTTTTTTAATACAAAACCACCCTTATCTTGAACCCATAACTACAAAAATACCAAAATGAAATGACAAATAAGCTATTAGATCATAGTTTAAAATTTTTAATTGAAGAGGCAACCAAATATATTTAAAAAATAATTTATTGAAAATTGTTTAATTTAAATAATTTACTTAATGGTAATTATAGTTTAAATTTTTTTTTGACTAAAAGGATAACCAAGTAAATTTATTGTTCATTTTCAAAACAAAAGACAAACTTGCCCTTGTCAATAATCATAAAAAACCAAAAGAAAAATACAAATAAGCCCTTAAACTCTAGTTAAGATTTATTTGTTTCAACAGGCAACAAAGTAAATTTAATGTGTTTTGTAAAAATAAAAAAACCAATTTGCCAAAGCATTTTTTTTTATTTCAAGAGCATTCTAGTCATTACTTTATACAATTAAAAAAATAGAAAAACATCCTAAACCTTAATCAAAATAATAATAATAATAATAATAATAATAATAATAATCGAATCTTCAGGGGTGTAGCTCAACTGATCAGGTCTTAGGTTTGCTTCTTAGAGATCACCAGTTCGAGTCCCACAAATCTCAGGGTCACTGGAGGTTTACATGGTCGTTAACTTTAGAGCTCATGAATTTAGTCGAGATGTATACAAACTGACCCAAACACCAACATTAATTAAAAAAAATAGATTAGTCCTGTAAAATTTATAATTGTACCTTTATAAGCTATGTAAACGTGTTTTATTAAAAGGCAAAATAGTAACCAACCTATTCTCATCCACATGTACTGAGTCTAAATGCATAAAGATTCATCCACCTCTTTTGATTTTTTTATTTTTTTAAAAAAATTGAATTCATTTATTAAAAAAAAATAGATTGGTCCATTCTTTTTTGGATTTTTAAGAACTTAAGTTCTGCCCAATAATTGTACACCACGTTGATTTTAGGAAGGAAAATGAAAAGGTTGTAGCTATTTCTTTGTTCTGATTTTATCTATTTTATTATCTCTTTTTAAGTTTTAAACTCGAGAGTGTTTTTCAGAGTCTTTTTTTAGATTCTATTGTTTCGTTTCAAAACAAAAGTATATAAAACAAATATTTGGTTAAATATTTAAAAATTAATATATTTTTATAAAACATAGTTTAAAATTATATTAAGTATGAAAAGTAATATTTTTTTTAGATGAAGTGATGTTTATTTTATTTAAAATATAAAAAAATCAATATTTTATAATTAACTAAATTTAATCATTTTTGTTTTAAACATATTAATTAACTGGTATTTAATTATATAGTTAATAATTTTTTATAATTTAAAATTAACTAACCTTAACAATTTTATTTTAAGTATATTAGATCTTAACTTGTATGGATCCTTATTATATAAAATTAACTATTATATCATTTAATAGTTCTATTTACTAAAAAAAGATACATGATTTTTTATTATTGTTTCTTATTTATTTATGATATTTATGCGTTTTTTAAGCAATAAATTCACTTCTTAAGCAATTCATTTGGTTTCTTAAAAAATATTTAATTTATTGAAAAATAATTTAATTTAAATAATGTACTTAATGGTAATTATAATTTAAATGATTTTATTAATATTACAACACATCACTTCATTACCAAACAATTAACAATATCTAAATGGTCTGGGAAATCACTATTCCCCCCACACAAAAAGCATTGTGGATTACAACAGTAATCCATAGTGCATTTCTTTTTTTTTGCTAACTTTTTTTTTTTGTATTTATTTTTTTTAAAATTATTTTTTTTGATTTTACTTTTTAAATATTGACCTGATTAAAATTTTTGCTTTGTAATTTTTTTCTTTAAAATACTATGGATTGCAGCGATGTTTTTCCACATAGTTTTTCTATTTTATTTCTTTATTTTTTAAAATTATATTTGTCTATTTTTTTTAATATTGAGCTGATTGAGAATTTAGTTTTGTAATTGTTTTTCTTTAAAACATTGTTGATTGCTACAGTGTTTCTCCGCATGGTTTTTTATGATTTTCTCCAAAATTATCTTTTTTTATTTTATTTTTTTAATATTGAGCTGGTTAAAAATTACAGTTACAATATGTGAGTAAATCATTGTAACTTTCTTTGAAAATTACTGTTGATTGCTACAGTGTTTTTTTCCACATGGTTTTTTTCTGTTTTTGTTATATTTTTCCTTAAAATTATCTTTGTCAATTTTATTTTTTTAAATATTAAGTTGATTAAGAATTGCAATTACAAGTAAATACAAGTTTTTCCTTACAAAACACTATGGATTGATACAGTTTTTCCTCACATAGTTTTTTTCCAGTTTCTTTTATGTTTTTTTTATAATATTTTTTTTCAAAATTATCTTCGTCGATTTTTTTTTTATATTGAGTTGGTTAGAATTTAACTTTGTAATAAAGCTTAATTATGTGGGGAAAGCATTGTAACTTTCCTCATAAAACATTGTGGATTGCTACAGTGTCTCTCCGTATGGTTTTTTTGTTATAATTTTTTTCAAATTATCTTTTTCAATTTTATTTTTTTAATATTGAGTTGTTTGTTAATTACAATTACAAGTCATTACAAATAAGGCTAAATCATGTGGGGAAGCACTGTAGCTTTCATCACAAAACACTGTGAATTGCTACAGTGTTTCCAACATGATTTTTTTCCTTTTTTTGGTGTTTGTTTTGTTATTTTTTTTCTAAAATTATCTCTGTCAATTTTTTTTTAATATTGAGCTGCTTAAGAATTTAGCTTTGTAATTTTTTTAAAAAAACATTGTGAATTGTTGCAATGTTTTCCCATATGATTTTTTTATGATTTTTTCCAAAATTACCTTTGTCGATTTTTTTTTAAATATTGAGTTGGTTAAGAATTATAATTACAATAAAGTTAAATCATATGAGGAAAACATTGTAGTTTTTCTCACAAAATACTGTGGATTGCTACAATATTTCTCTAAATGGTTTTTTTATTTTATTTTATTAGGAAAAACGCTATAGTTTTCCTCACAAAATATTATCAATTGCTACAACGTTTTTCCTCATGGGTTTTTTTCCTTCCAAAATTATCTTTGTTGGTTTTTTTAATATTAAGTTGGTAGAGAATTTAACTTTGTAATTTTTTTTGCTTTTTATTAACTGAAAAGCTAAATCATGTGGCGAAAGTACTGTATCTTTCCTCACAAAATACTGTAGATTGCTACAAATTATTTTGTTCAGTCTCTAAGTTTTTGATCATCAACACAACTTTTTTTTCTCATCATGAAATATTTGCTCCATCATACCTTTAATTTCTATTACTTATCTAGCGATGGTTCACAATTATAACACTATCAAGTGCATTTGTTTTATAAGCCTGCGGCAGCGCGTAGGCATGTCATCTCGTTTAATGTATTTAATGTCATAGCACATCACAATACAACATAACACAGTAGACATACCAAGGGCCAACCATGCTTTATAACCTAGCATGGGTTTATCTTCATCTTTTAGCATGTCAACCATAATATGAACCATTTTTTTAATAGAATAATCAAATATAAAACATTTATTTCATAGCAATTATTGATATAATAACCTCTATAGTATATAATACATTCATAATATATAATACACTTCGATCATCAACACCACAACCATATCTCATCTACAGGAGGAATCTTATAGGAGGAAGCATATTGACTTGCCTTTTTTTTTTCCTTTTTGTTTTCTTTTTAATTTAATTTTATTTTACTTCGGTTGGTAGCCACCAAAAACCTTGATTCTTTTCCCATAAAATTAAAGACTCTTTCCTTTCAATTAAGGTATCCTTTTGGTTAAGTAAATTTTTTTATTTATTTTTTTAGTATGGTGAAGATTCAACAAATTCAATTATTAAATGAGTTAACAATTTAAGGGAATATGTGGTGGGGAGCAAAAATTGAAGGGAAAAGGGATAGACATAGAGAAATTAGAAGGATTTGTCTCCTTCCAGCATTTCAATTACAATCTCCCTTGTTTCTGAAAAATAAAAAATCATACATAAAACACATTTATTTACCAATTAATTTCTTTTTTTTTCTTTTTACAATTTTGAGATACATATATATTTGGTATTGGTATGGTTTTATGTTTTGTCTTTTTCTTAAAAAAAGAAAAAACTTATTTTTTATAAGATAATTAAAAGTGATTTTTTATTTTATGTTATTGATTTTTATATACACAATGTTATATTGCTAATATTATCATCACTACATCACCATCTCATCACTAATATCACCTTCATATCATCATCATTTTGATTTCTTTTTAATGTGTTGAATTTTTTACTTTAAAATCAAATTAATAATATGTTTGGTTAAAAATAAGTCTTACACAAGTTTATATGAAGATTATATAAATAACCATGAAGGATTTCTTGAAGAAATCAATGAAAATATCCAAGATGCAAAGCAAGTGAAGACTTAGAATTAAGTGTTCTTTTTAGTTCTTATGTAAATCTCTATATCTTATCTTGATAGAACAATTAAAATGAACTCACACACTTCATTGTGCATGCATTCATAGGATTGATATCGGTTCAAGAATTTTCCAAGTGAAAATATGTCAAATCTAGAAATTTGCATGAACTGATTGACCACTTGTTCATCAAGAATGAACACTTGGGAATTCAGTAAGAACCAATCGACTAATTGGCTTGACCAATCTGAACCGGTTAACCGTTTTAGTTGTTAGTGGGATTCTAACGCTAGAAATAACTAGTTTCTTTTGGAAACTTCTAAACAGCTCTTATTCTTTTCTGAACATATATATATTATAGAAGCTACTAGCTAGATACTTGACCTGCTACAAAGTGCAAGCCGAATATTTTTTTCCAACAAAAAATTTTTATATACTAGCTTTTTCGACAAGTTTTTATAGTTAAAAAAATTCCAAGTGAAAATCAAAAAGTTTATATATACATATAATCAAATAAATAAAAAATTATGTGTGTTGATAAATAAATTAAAAAATCCATAAACAATAACTAAAAAAATCGAGAGACAGGTGCAGATCAAGATATTTAACATCGCAAGACCAGACATTTACCCGGTTGTGTTTTCTAATTTTTTTTTATTAAAATAATATTTTTTTTTTATAAATCAAATGATAATAGAAAGAGAAACACACATTAAATTAATTGAATAAAATAAAAGGAAAAACAATATTATGCAAGGTTGCACATATTATAAATATTATCGGAAAATAAATATTTTTTTTATTTTCAAAAATAAAATTCATCTATACAAAAGATAATAAAAAAAAACTATAGATGAACAAGAAAAACCTCTTCAAAAATTAAATGCATAACAAAAAAATAATCGTTATTTAAAATAGGCTCTTTAAACAAAATAAAAGAAAAAAGAAGTATTAATCTAAATATAATTTAAAAAATATATAAAAAAAGCATTAATTAAAAAAAATAGAAAAAAATAATTTAAAAAGAAAAGAAAAGAAAAGAAAAGGTCAAGCGGTATTAGACCTAGCAAGCTAGGTCAGCTCGCCTAACCTATTTTGTTGTAATCCACGGATTAAACTCTTTTCTATGCATCTGGGTTGTCTACCTTAATTTATTTTTCAAAAAATGTTAGACAACACGTCATCTGTATTGCTTAGTTTCCAGCCATTTTAGTGGCAGGAAAAACAGAGCTGGTGGTTTTTACAATCTAAAAACTTAATTTTCAACCTATTTTTGTTTTACAAAAAATACCTAAAAAACATTATAGACAACTTTATAAACTCATTCATGACCTAAAAGAACAAAAAAAACAATCATCCTAAAACCCAAAACCACAAATCTTACCAAGATCATATTTCATTTTCTTGGCAATCTCAAGGTATAAAAAACCTTAATATGAGCTTCCCTCGTAAAAAACAAATAATTTGACACCAATTTCAATTATTTTGGTGGCCGGAATTGGTGCCAACAAAACTTTTCTCTATTTACCATCGGGTTTCGGTGACTTTTTCTCACCTCTCTCATATTAAGGGCCAAAAAATAAAGGAAATGAAGTTTGGGACCAAAATTGATATTTTTTCTTTAATTTCAGAAATTGAAGGGACCTAATATGTATAATTTATAAAGTATAAGAACTACAATAAATATTTTGCCTAAACTTTTTAAAGCCACACATTCCCTACGTGTTTTTTACTTTGGTCCCCCATCTTTCAATCTAACCCTCCCTCAATAAATTGGCTTATAATTTGATCCAATAAGAGTTAAATAAAAAAAAAACAAGAAAAGGCAGTCCATTTCCAGCGCCAATGCATTTTGCATTATAAATCCCACACGCATTTTAATTTTTAGTTAATTTTAGAAAACAATACCAGCAAGAGATTATCAATTCTATCATAATCTAAAGTTGTGCTAAATTGAATTTTTATATTATAGCACTAAAGTGTTTGTTGTCATATTCACTATACTTAAAACCTTCAAATATCCTAGGTGTTATTAAGTGAGTTATAAAAATACTGGAGTTTAAATTGTATCATCTACTATTTTGAGAGAGTTTTGTTGTGAGCAAAATCATCCTCGTAATCCTTTGAGAGTTGGAATAAAACTCTTAGTATTGGTAAAGGAATTTCACCAAGAAAAAAAAAATCTTGGAGAGGGAATATCTTCAAGTGGTGTAAAAATATTGATGTCGATTCATCAAGTAACTATTATACTCTTTAAGTTTGGACCGGTGAAAGAATATAATACTCAAGTACATTTTAATATTTGAGGTGTGGATGTAAATTTGTCAAACTACATAAAAATAAGTTTGAAATTTTTATCTCATAACTCTTTACTTTACGCAATTTAATTATATTGTTGGTTAATTATGTTTATTTAAATTAATTAAATATTTTATTATTATCATTGCTACACCAAATTCACCCTGCGACATAGTCCTGGAAAAATAGAAAATTGCCACATAAAAAAACATTAACCCTGCCAAATCAATTTCAAATTCAACTGGATTTTGCAAGATTAAAAAAAAATTGTTGGCTTTTCCCAACAATCAAATCGAGCACACTATTAGATAAATATGACAAAGAGAAAAAAAAGACATAAAAAAGCAA